>OLWA01000149.1_pt1 | contig 91883 bp, 88 predicted proteins | sample 1673251 | NCBI WGS metagenome assembly OLWA01 (sample SAMEA3178937, study PRJEB25190) | human gut metagenome | biome: human gut; feature: human-associated habitat; material: faeces | place: Austria | collected 2013 | reverse complement strand
TGCGGCATCTGCGGCGAACACGGCGGCGAACCTTCGTCGGTGGAGTTCTGCCACTTCGCAGGTCTGAACTACGTGAGCTGCTCTCCGTTCCGCGTGCCCATCGCACGCCTGGCGGCAGCGCATGCTGCAGTAGAGGATACTCTCTAAAAATATCTTAGGCATTGATTTAGGCTGTAATGTCCTGTATGACAGGCATTACAGCCTAAACTGTTTTTATACGGTTCGTTCATTTGACCGCATAAATTGAGCCAAATAAACGGCTCTTGCATACAAATTACATACGAAATTCTGATGCTGCGCATACAAAAGGACATACAAAAGTAATTCATTACAAACCAACAATTTATGGCAACATTTAAAGCAATCGTAAGGTACAAGAGAGCCGATGGCTTCTACCAAGTCTATATCCGTGTCGTTCACCGCTCAAAAATGGGATATATAAAGACAGACAAGTTTATCACCGATAAGCAACTTACCAAAGCTGGTGAAATTAAGGATGCGGTAGTGAATGAATTTTGTTCGCGTGAAATATTACGCTACTCTGATATGATTAATCGTCATGAGGTATCAAACTATTCAGTCTCTGAGTTGATAGAATTTCTTCAGCACTCGGATGGTGATGTAAACTTTAGTGAGTTCGCAGCTAATTTCATTGCTCAAATGATAAATGGTGGTCATGCTCGAAATGCAAAAAATTATCAGCTTGCCGTTAATCATCTTGAGCGATATTTGGGAACGACACAAATTATGTTCAGCACACTTACCTCTGTTGTTTTGAAAAAATGGATAGACAGTCTGGCAAAAACAAACCGAGCCAAAGAAATGTATCCTACTTGTGTGAGACAGATTTTCAAAAAAGCCATTATCGAGTTAAACGATGAAGAACGTGGCATCATGCGTATAAAGTTCAACCCTTGGCTGAAAATAAAGATTCCAAAATCAGACGGTACGGTGCAAAGGGCAATCAGTGCGGAAGCCTGCCGTGAGTTCTTCAACCGTCCGCTTCCAAAAACAAAGATGCTGTCTCCCCTTCCGGAGCTTGGCCGGGATGTGGCTCTTCTTTCGTTGTGCATTGGTGGCATCAATACCGTTGACCTTTACGAACTCAAAAAGAAGGACTACAACAATGGCATTATCGGCTATAAAAGAGCCAAGACCCGCAACAGCCGGAAAGACGAGGCATACATGGAAATGCGTATCGAACCATTTATCCAGTCCACTTTTGAGAAGTATTTGTCCGGCGAGGATGATGAATACCTGTTCGTATTCCACAGCCGTTACAGCAACTCCGACAGTTTCAATGCCAACGTGAATATCGGAATACGCAAGATATGCGCCGACATGGGCATGAAAAAGGAGGACTACTACTGTTATTACACGTTCCGGCACACGTGGGCGACCATCGCCCAAAATGACTGTGATGCCAACCTTTATGAAGTGGCGTTCGGCATGAACCACAGCCACGGCCTGAATGTCACCCGTGGCTATGTCAAGATAGACTTCACCCCGGCATGGAGGCTGAACGCCAAGGTCATCGACTTCATCTTTTTCAGTGACGAGAAGAGCAAGCAAGGCAAAGCGCGTGACATTGAGGCTCCGGCAGACAAGCTGTTCCGCATATCCAAGAAGATGATGATTCTCGGACGGGCCTATTTCAAAGGAAAGGTGCTTTCCGAATTTACGGACATCGGTTTCAGCAATGTTGACCAAGTGATTGCCAAGCTGGCAAACAAGCTTCCGAGCGACATACCGACCGGATGCACCGTACAGTTCCGTATCACCAACTGCGATACCCAGAAGGAAGTGGTATATGAGAGAAGCAAGGGAAAAGGATTTTAGCCCGTTTGTCAGTAAGGGCTAACACCTGACATGAGGGAAAAACACCATTCCATCCGAATACAGCACGAAGCCGTACCTGCCCTTTCGAGACAGGTGCGGCTTTGCTGTTTCGCCATTATCTTGAATTCGGCGGACGGTTTGCGCCACATCGCCCCAAGAAGATGCAGACTAACAGCAACAACCCCTTCCATACAAGTACACATCCCTTCTTCACCAGCCATCCGGCAAACCGCAACACATTCCTTGCCAGCCATAATACCAATCGCAACAACAGCGAAAGCACGATGATGACCGGTACCAGGTATATTATCAGTAACAGTTCAAACATATACTCAAATTTAAGTAAAGCCATAAGCCAAACGAGGCCATTTTTTCACTTTAAATATACTAAAAATCAACGAGATATGGAAATTTTACAGCAACTATTTCCCGTTAAAATCACTAATTGTCAGATGAATATCCATTACGCTTGCATATCAAGATTGCTTCATATCCATAGCTTGGAAGATACGGGTGACAAGTGTCGTATTTCCCAAAAATCAAGGTTGTCAAGTGCATATATTTCTGGTTATTCAAGTCTGATGAATGGATGCAAAGGAATGTAATGGACTACTTAACCACCCATAACCTTATTGTATTCTACTGAAAAATCCAAGCTCATTACTAATCTGTTAAATGAAAACCGCAGTTTCCTTTTCCCTCCTGTTGTCGGACGAGCGGATAATGTTCCCGATAATTCACGGATGGATGAATCGACATAACCACCCACCTGAAACTAGCCTAATCTTCATCCCATATATCGAAATTCTACACAATCGAAAAACATCATATACATAAATACAAAGCAAAATTCACTGGCATACCCGGCAATCGGATGTCCTTGACACCACGGTCAAAATGGTACGCTCCTTGAAGAATAGTGTTGTGCATTTTGTACGGAAGCCACTTTCCACGGTAATTTTGGCGCAAAAAAGAACCCGGGATGATATTGCCCTGCGTTGCAGGATTTTCCAAGCAAGTTGTACTTTTGTGGCCACAAAACTCCGTTTGTTCCCCCAAAAGTGACTTGCCGGATGCCCTGCATCGGAGCGGCACCGCCGCTGTTTCGCCCTGCGAAATAATGTAAGACAATCCCTGTTACAAAGCACCGAAGTATGAAGGAACAAAGGAACAAGTACATCAAGGTAAGGATGACCCCGGAAGAAGTCCGGGCGTTCAAGGAGAAATCGGCTGAATACAAGACCGTAAGCCATTACGTGCGCAAGGCACTCGAAGAGTATTCAAACGTAAGCGTCAGGCGGCAGCTTGAACTCATGCAGGAACTCGGTTCGTTTTACCGCAGATACCAAAGCGAACTGTCCCATATCGGTGGAAACCTCAACCAGGCGGTAAAGCGTGCCAACGAGCTGACGGTTGCCGGGTTGCTGCCGCCAAGCTATATCCAAGAAGTCCTGTTTCCGGTCATCCGGGACACACAGAACATAGTCAACGGGATAAAGAGGCAGCTTGACACCCTCACACAGAGAATAGGCAGACCTTAGGACAACATATACATTAACCCAGATAACTCCACCCCAAGATGATAGCGACCATATTACCCGGAAGCGCGGACTTTCATGCCGTGGGTTACAACGAGCACAAGGTGTCGAAAGGGCTTGCCCGGCTCATCGAGATGCGGAACTTCGGGACGGTCGGCCTGGCAGACAGACCCACTACAGAAGAACTTACCGGCTATCTTAAAAAATACAGTTCCACCAATAACCGCATCCGAAAACCCCAATTCCATGTGGCCGTCAGCTGCAAAGGCCGTGAGATGACGGAATCCGAGTTGCTGGACTTCGCGCACCATTACCTCAAGGAAATGGGATATGCCGAACCCGGACAACCTTGGCTCATCTACGCCCACCATGACACCGACAACACCCACCTGCACATCATCACCTCGCGTGTCGCCCCCGACGGCAGGAAGATAGCCTATAGTCACGAGCGCAGGCGTTCCCAGGAAGTCATAGACAGGATTCTCGGCACGGACAGGCAAAAGAAGATTGCCGACGACATGGACGCGGCCAGACAATATACCTTCTCCTCTTTCGCCCAGTTCAAGGCAATCATGGTTTCTATGGGATATGAGGTATATAAGAAAGATGAAAACGTATTTATCAAGCATGGCGGCAAGGTGCAGCGGCAAATTCCGTTGGCCGAAGTCGAACAGCTTTTCAAAAGCGGCTATAGGGAACGCGCCCGTTGCCGCCAGCTGCGGAGCATCCTCAAAAAATACCGGGACGTGAGCGGCGGCAAGGAAGAGCTGCAGAAAGAGCTGAAGGAGAAGTTCGGCATCGACCTCGTGTTCTTCGGCAGGAAGGATGCGCCCTACGGCTACATGATTGTCGACCACGCCCACCGTACCGTCATCAACGGGGCAAGGGTGCTGGCCACGGAACAGCTTCTGGACTTCGCCACCCCGGAACAACGCTTCGCACGCATAGAGGACTACATAGACCGGCTGCTCACCCTCAACCCGAAAATCACGCAGGGCGAGATTTTCCAGAAGCTGAGGAAGCAGCGTGCCTATATCAAGAAAGGCGTCATCCACTTTGACGGACAGACACGCCCGTTAAAGCCGTTCATGGCGGAAGCCATCAACCGGAACAACCGCATCCGTTTCATCGAGATGTTCCACCCGGCAACAGAAGCTGAACGCGATCTGCTCTGCAAAATCTTCAAGGTGAACCGTCCTGATCTGGTGGACCTGTCAGGCGAAAGGTCGCAGTCCCATACGGATGCCGTCAGCCGCCTGCATGAAATCTTCAATGACGAGAACGTCTTTTCCGTGAAAAGTGCCCTTCATGAGGAAGGCTTCATCATCCGCGAGGAAGCGGGCGCGGCATATGCCGTCAACTTTAAAAGACACATCGTGATAGACCTTGCGGCGGAAGGGCTTGACACGGAACGGCTGAAACCCCGGCCACGGAAGCAACAGGCCAAGCAGACACATTCCACCGGAAACGGCGGAAAGAAGATACACATACACGGACTGAAGGATTCCGGTGCCGGAAGCCATGCCGAAAAGCGTGAGTGGGAAGTCGGCGGCAAGGGAGGCTACGATGACATTGACGACGGACGCAACCTTAAACGGTAGACCATGAGGAAAAAACGGAGACTCCCTTTTGTCACCTGTCTGGCCGCATAAGCCGTCATACCTTTTAATCCGCTGCATAAAATACTTCGGTCAGGCTGACCTGAAGCACAAAAGTGTTGTGCATTTCGTTACCGTCCTATCCGGTGCATACTTTTGCACCGAACCAAACGACCGTGGACAAAATGATACAGACACCCGTCATCGTGACATTCGCCAACCAGAAAGGGGGAGTCGGCAAGACGACCCTCTGCGTCACCTTCGCCAACTACCTTGTGACGAAAGGCGTGCGTGCCGTGGTCATCGACTGCGATTTCCAGCATTCCATCCTGAAGTGCCGCAAGGCCGACATCAAGAAATACGGCGAGGAAGCCGTACCTTACGACGTGCTGGCCTACGAGGCCAACGACAAGCAGGCCATGACCGCGCTCATGGAGAAGCTGCACAACGACCCCAGCATAGACGTGGTACTCATGGACTCGCCCGGCAGCCTGAAGGCGGAGGGGCTGATACCCATGTTCGTCAACTCGGACATCATCGTCGTGCCGTTCCATTACGACCTGGTGACCGTCCCCTCCACCGCGAGCTTCCTCCTGTTCATCGACCGCCTGCGCAAGGCCGTGGGCGGACGGATGAAAGCCCGGCTCTTCATCGTCCCCAACCTCCATGACGGACGGGTGGGCAAACGCTCCGAGCTGGAACTGTGGGAGAACACGGGGAAGACCTTCGCCAACTACGGGCTGGTGACGGACAAGATTCCCAAGCGGGCCGACATGGAACGCTTCAGTACGGTGGCGGAACTGGACATGCAAGCCGCAATCGTAAGCCCGGTGTTCGACAGGATATACGCCGGAATCTTCGGCGACGACAGCCCCAAAGACATAAACCATCAATGACTATAGCGTAATGAACAAGGAATTACAAATAGACGACCTCACCAGAGGCATCAATGACGACGAATCTGCATTCAAGGGAGAAGGACAAGCGGAGCAAGGCACCGCACATCCCGGCGACAAGTGCTGGCAGGACTTCATGGCCTACCTTGAAGCGCCGACGGACGGGAACGGCAAGGCAGACCGTCTGGTATGCAAACTCGACCGCGACCTGGCCGACTCGCTTGACGACTGCGACATCCGTGGCCGCTGCCGTTCCGACCTCGTGAACGCCATCGTCCGCTCGTTCTTCGAGAACCACCTTTTCCGGCTGGCGCAATACCGCCGCGAGAAGAAATCATTGTTCAACAACTATAACCCCGAATCCCATGCGTAGAATCAACTGGACAGAAGCCATGCTCTCCCGGCTTGCCGAGCTTTACCCCGTGGAGACCACTGCACATACTGCTTATATGCTCCAGATAGGCGTGACGGCCGTGAAGGAGAAAGCTCGCGAACTCGGACTGGAGAAGCTGGTCAAGAGCCGGTGGCTGGAACGTGCCGGACACATCAGCCGCCACTTCGACAACCGCTCCTACGCCGAGATGGCCTGCGACCTGGGCATCAGCCGCACCACAGTCAGCCGCATGGCACGCAAGCTGGAGCTGAGCCGGAGCAAGGAAATGGGTTACGCGATGTCGTCCCGTGTTCGCCGCGAGATGGTCCGCCGCGAACGGCGCAGGGCAATCTTCGGGCTTGACCCCCTCACACGCCTCAAGGTCATCTCACACCGCGCCAAGGTCAGGATACGCTCCCGGCTGAAAGCCAAGGGCTACATTACCGGCGTACACCGGAACATACTGTACTTCACCGAAGCCACATGCCGGAAAGCCCGGCTGGAAGCCAAAGCCGCCAGGCTCGGACTGGCCTTCCAGCCTTTTCCCGGAGACAACACACCATTATCCAATGCCATATAGCCATGCAGTACGGACAAATCGTTTTTATCCTTTTCGTGGCAATGGCCTGCTATTACGTCTTCCTCATCTTCACGGACATAAGGACAGCGCAGGCGGCTCAGAACGCGGAAAAGGAGAACCATACGGAAGAAGAGATAGACATATCGGACGAGGCAAAGAGCTTCCGCCCGACCAGAGTCAGCAGGGACGAGGAGAAGAAAGAGGATGCGGCAGGTGGAAAGCAGGAAGAAACACCGGCAGGCGCAACCTCCAACTTCCGCCGCCCTGGCTACCGTGAGGCCATCATGACCGACGGCATCCTTGTGGACGACCTCATCCATGAAATCGACAGGCTGGCGGAAACCGGCACCGGCGACCTCGGCCTTGTCATATACACCTGCGAGAACGCAAGGTGAAAACACGTTCCTTTAGCGATGAAACAACCTTTTAATGATTAAAGAAATGCAGACACTAAAAAGAAAATGCCTACGCGCATTCGTCCGTTTCAAACAGTCAGCGTTCGCCCGGAAGGGCACGCTCGCCCTTGTAGCACTCACCCTCGCCGCCGGCAATGCAATGGCCGGAAGCAAGGGGGCGGCAGGCTTCACCAAGGCCACGCAGGAAGTAAGTTCCTACCAGACTCCCGTCTCCAACCTCATGAAGGCCATCGCCGCCGTCATCGTTCTTGTGGGCGCGTTCAATGTCTATTTCAAGATGCAGAACGGCGACCAGGACGTGAAGAAGACCATCATGCTGACCATCGGCGGTTGTATCGCGTTCATCGCACTGTCAGAGGCCTTGCCACTCTTCTTCACGTAAATCATGGAAGAGAATAAGAGTAATCAAGATGGTTTTCCCGTGTTCAAGGGACTCCAGAAGCCGTTGGAGTTCATGGGCATCCGCGGCCGCTTCCTCACACTGGCGGCGGTGGCCATAGGCGTGTCCTTCGTGGGATTCATCGTCTTCTCCATCGCCCTTGGGAAACTTGCCGGGTTCATCGCCATGCTGGTGATGGCCGCCGCAGGGCTGGCCACCATCTTCGTCAAGCAGCGCGGCGGACTGCACAGCAAGAAACGGGCGAAGGGCATCTACGTCTATAAGAACATCCGAAAAACGAATTGAAAAACCAACAAACAGAAAGCAACCAATGGCACAGAACAGGAAACGGGCATTCGAGGGGCTTTACTCCCAGCTGGAAGAAACGGACGGCCATGCCGTCCTCTTTTCCGCCAGGGGCGAGCCTTCGGTCATATTCGAGATGGCCAATCCCGTGCAGCAGCTATGCACGGACTCGGAGCAGTACCTGCGCTTCCAGGACGTACTCTCCAACCTCGTGCAGACGCTCGGCGAAGGCTACGCCCTGCAGAAACAGGACATCTTCTGCAGGCAGGCCTACCACCACGACGTGCCAGAGGATGCGGAGTTCCTGACGCAGAGCTACTTCCGCTACTTCGAGGGAAGGGAGTTCACCGAGATACGCACCTATCTTATTATCACGCAGGAGGCGCAGCGCGGCCAGTTCGTGCAGTACGACCCGAAGAAGTGGGCGGAGTTCCATTCCAAGGTGGCCAAGGCGGAGGACATCCTGAATGAAAGGCACATCCGCCACAGGCGGCTGACAAAGGAAGAGGTGGACGAATACTGCCACCGCTTCATGGCCTTCCGCTTCCGCCACGGCCCGTTCTCCATGACCAACTTCAAGGCTTCGGACGAGTACCTGAAGGTGGGCGGCCGCGTGGTGCGCTCCTATCCGCTGGTGGACATCGACGAGATAAACCTGCCCTCACGCATCAGGCCCTACACGCAGGCCAACGTAAACGGCTACGGCATCGCCACCGACCTGTTCTCGTTCCTGACCAATGTTCCCCATGCGGATTGCGTGGTGTACAACCAGGTGGTGCAGATACCCGGCCAGCGCAAGCTGCTGAGGAAGCTCCAGGCCAAGGCCAAGCGTCACGGCTCCATGCCCGACCCGAGCAACCGGATAGCCAAGGCCGACATCGAGGAGGTCTTGGAAAAACTTGCCGTGGACAGCTCCCTGCTGGTCTACGCCAACTTCAACATCCTGGTGAGCTGCCCGGCGGACAAGGTCACCCCGGTCACTTCCTACCTGGAGACCAAGCTGTACGGATGCGGCATCATGCCCTCTCGCACGGCCTACAACCAGCTGGAGCTGTTCACCGACAGCTTCCCCGGCAACGCCTACGCCTTCAATCCCGACTACGACCTGTTCCTCACCCTGTCGGACGCCGCCCTGTGCTTCTTCTTCAAGGAACACCTGAAGGAATCGGAGGACACGCCCCTGACCACGTACTACACCGACCGGCAGGGGCTGCCCGTCTGCATCGACATCACGGGCAAGGAGGGCAAGGTAAAGATGACGGACAATTCCAACTTCTTCTGCATCGGGCCTTCAGGAAGCGGCAAGTCATTCCATATGAATTCGGTCGTCCGCCAGCTGCTGGAGCAACAGACGGATGTGGTCATGGTGGACACGGGCGACTCCTACGAGGGCATCTGCGGCTACTACGGCGGCACGTACATCTCCTATTCCAAGGAGAAGCCCATCTCCATGAACCCCTTCAAGGTCACGGCGGAGGAATACAGGCTGAACTTCGGCGAGAAGAAAAACTTCCTCAAATCGCTGGTGTTTCTCATATTCAAGGGCAGCGCATTTCCGAGCAAGATAGAGGACATGATAGTCAACCAGACCCTCGTGGAGTATTACGATGCCTATTTCCACCCGTTCGAGAAATTTACGGAGAAGCAGCGTGCGGAGTTGCGGCAGAAACTGCTTGTAGACTCCAAGATGGATGACGACTACGAGAAGTACAACCATGAGATGGAGGACATCGACCGCCTGATAAACGCCAAGGATTCGCCGGAGGTGCCGGAAAGCCGCGCCCTGCTGCTCCCCTCGGAAGTCAGGCGCATGAAGCTCGTCCGTCAGTGCCGTTCGCTCATGGCCCTCATACGCGACAAGGCCGCCTCGGAATCGGAAAGGGAACACGCCGCACATATCGTGGAGAAATACCGCAAGGAGCTTTATGAGAACACCATGCTGGTGAAAATAGACAGGCAGATAGACCGCATGGAGGAGCAGAAACGGCGGCTGAAGGTCAGGGAACTCTCCTTCAACTCCTACTACGAGTTCGCCGTGGAGCGCATCCCGCAAATAACCTCCCTGGAGAAAATCGATTTCGACATACACGGCTTCGCCGCCATCCTCAAACAGTTCTACCGGGGCGGCGAGCTGGAAACGACGCTGAACGCCGACCTGGACGTGGACCTCTTCGACGAGCGTTTCATCGTATTTGAAATTGACAAGATAAAAGATGACCCCGTGCTTTTCCCCATCGTGGTGCTCATAATCATGGACGTGTTCCTCCAGAAGATGCGCATCAAGAAGGGGCGCAAGGCCCTGATTATCGAAGAGGCGTGGAAGGCCATCGCCTCGCCCACGATGGCGGAGTACATCAAGTACCTGTACAAGACCGTCCGCAAGTTCCACGGCATCGCCGGGGTGGTCACGCAGGAGCTGAACGACGTGATAGACTCGCCCATCGTGAAGGAGGCCATCATAAATAATTCCGATGTGAAGATACTGCTCGACCAGTCCAAGTTCAAGGACAGGTACGAGCAGATAGCCGCCATACTGGGACTGACCCCCGTGCAGCGGCAGCAGATATTCACCGTCAACGCGCTCGACAACCACGAGGGGCGCAGCTACTTCAAGGAGGTGTGGATATGCCGGGGACAGCACTCCGATGTCTATGGTGTGGAGGAAGCCCCCGAATGTTACTGGGCCTACACCACCGAGCGGACGGAAAAGGAGGCATTGAAAACGTACCTGCGCCACTACGGCACGGTGCAGGAGGCCATCACGCACATCGAGGCCGACCGGAAAAAAGCGGGCGGCCCGATATACTTGGAGTTTGCCAGACAAGTCAACCAACACCAAAAAGTAATGTCATTATGGGAAAGCTGAAAAACATCAAAAGCGGAACGAGAGTCATTCTGACGGCCATAGCCCTGTTTGCCGCGTCCGTCCCCACGTTTGCCGGATGGCGCATCGTCATAGACCGTAACTGCATCGCCACAGTGGGCGCCAACCTGGCCTCGCAGAAACTCATCGAGGGGCAGCACAACCAACGGCTGGACTCCATCGCCTCCAAGAAGCAGAAGGTGGAACTCTACACCGTGAGCATGGCCACCATCAAGGAGCTGTACAAGCTCTCGATGGAAAACATCTCCGGTTTCGGTACGGAGAGTCTTTACTACAAGGAAATCGGAAGTTGCGCCTTCGATATCCTCAAAGACGTGCCGGAACTTATTGAAACGGTGGGCAGGGCGAAGTTTACGAACAAGCTGCTTTGCCTCAATGAACTCGGCAACCTCGTAGCCGAGACCCAACAACTGGTGGGCGACTTCGTGAACATCGTGAACAACGCCAGGGTGCAGAACCCGCTCAAAGGGGAAGCCACGGCGGAGAGGAAAAGCGACGGGTACAACCTGCTCGACCGCTACGAGCGGCTGACTCTGGCCAATCGCATATATACTGACCTTACGAAGATACGCTACAAGGTGGAGGGAATGATGCTCATGGCACAGTATGCCACAGCGGACGACCTCTTCTTTGCCATCGACCCGGAGGGCTGGGCAAACGTGGTGACCATGAAGAACCGTGTCGGCAGCCTTGTCCAGTCATGGAACGGGCTTGTAGCTTCCAATTACTGAACCAGACAACAAGAGCCATGGACTATAATATGAAAGGTATAGGAATTTACAGGGCGTTTTTTGTTGCCGCCTTTATGGCAATCGCCGTCCTGTCGCTTCCCGTCAGGGTATCGGCCGGAGTCATCCCCAAAGACCTCCCGACCATCGAGGCCCTGATTGCCTTGCACAAGGCCGTCAAGAAGGACGAGGACAAGGCCATGCAGCGTGTGGCCGCCAGCTTCGGCGAGCAGTCGCTCCTCACCAAGGGGGCCGGCAAGTTCAACGACGTGCGCACCACCCTGAACACCAAGCTGGACAATGCCCATTCCTACTTAGTGCTGGCAGGTGCCATCTCTTCCACGGCCAATGCCCTGTATCAGTTGGTGAAGGAATACAAGGACTTCACGTCCAACACGTTCGGCCATGTCAGCAAGAAGCCCTTCGTGGCGTGGTATTATGCCGATGCCAACCTGGCCATATCGAGGGAAGTGAAGCACTGCTACAAGCTCTATGCGTCGGTGGCCGCTTCCGGCATCAACCTGATGAAGGCTTCCATGGACGAGAAGCTGAACCTGGTGATGACGCTTAAAACCACCATTGACAGGGCAAGGTACATCATCGACAACGCGAACCTGTACTGCTACCTCATTACCGACTGCGGATGGAAGCCGGACTACATCTGGGAGATACTGAACTCCGAGGTCAAGGACGAGATAGCGAAAACGGTAATAGACAAATGGAACAAGGGATATGAGATATAGAATGACTACACTATGCCTGCTCTGCCTGTTGGCAGCCTCCGGCATTCAGGCACAGGTACCCGTCCGTGACAACGAGAAGAAGAAGCAGTGGCAGTCCATGGAGAACGGGCCGTGGGACTTCGCGCCCGACTGGTATTACTACTTCCTGCACAAGGGTTACTCCGGCGCGGAGATGTACTGGAAATGGGCGGGCTTCAAGTCCGGCTTCCGCGTCCGCTTCAAGGAATCCAAGTCGAACATCAAGCGCATCATGCCCACACGGGTCATCTCCGAGGAGACCCAGCGTCAGAAGCTGGAAAAGGTGGAGGAAGAACGCAGGTATGTGGAGGAGCTGTACAATGAGGAGCTTGTCCGGGAAGCCGACCGTGCCGTGGATTTGGCCTATCCGGCCTACAAGGACGAGTTCAACCGGATGCAGGACTGCATCACCGACGGCCTGCTCTACTGCATGACGAAAAGCGGCGGAAAATTGAAGCCGCAGGTGGACGAACTGGGCAGGCAGAATGAAATCCTTTGCGCAGGTATTGCCTATATCCGCAAGACGGGCGTGGGCTACGGGCTGGAGAACGCCAAGCGGCAGCAAGCCTATGAGGAAGCCAAAGTAAAGATGGAAGCCCTTGTGAAGCAGACCGCCAACCTCTGTGCCGTGGCCGCCACACATTATTAAAATAAAAAACATGAACTTGACAAAAATACAAGGAATACGATTATGCAACTGTCTGCTGTTTTATTGACCATAGGCCTTCCGGCCATCGACGAGAGCCTGGACAAGCTCCTTGTCGCCATGGAGACGTTCCCCAACGTGGCCGTGCTGGGCGACGCGGTGGGACTGGCCCGTATCATCGGGCTGCTGCTCGCCCTCTGCGTGGGTTCCTACGAGTGCTGGATGATGATGCTCGGACGGCGCGGCATGGACGTGATGAAGCTCCTCCGCATCGTCGGCATCTCCATCTGCATCTCTTCCTCCTCGTGGATATGTGACGCCCTGCAGGTACCCGGCAAGGGACTTGAAAGCGCGAGCAAGGCGATGGCGCAGGCCAAGAACAAGGAGGTGGCCGCCTTCGAGCTGAAGGTGGCTCAAAAACAAAGCGAGTACCTTGACCGGCTGCGCACCGTACAGGATTCCATCGCAACCGCGCAGCAGGTGGCCGCCATCGGACAGGACGCCGCATGGTGGGACAAACTCATCTACAACGTGGAGAACCTGGGCAACACCATCAACAACTACGCCCAACGGGCGGTGGTGGCCACGGAGACCAAGGTCAGCGAATGGATCAACGATGTCATACGCTTCGTGGGAGAGCTGATTTTCCAGATGTCCTACTACGGCATCCTCGTGGCGCAGCGCATCTTCATGGCCATCATGATGATATTCTGCCCCATCATGTTCGCCCTGTCCCTCGCCCCGCCATGGAACTCGGCGTGGAGCCAGTGGATGTCCAAGTTCCTTTCCCTCTCGCTGTGGGGCTTCGTGACCTACATGTGCCTGTACTACGTTGACTTCATCCTGCTTTACAACCTGCAACAGGATTTGGTGGCCTACGAGCACCTGCTTCACGGTTCGGTCAACTCATGGTCGCAGATAGGCGCGTTGGGGCTGCAGGGCATCGGCTCCAACTGCATGTACGCCATGGGAATGCTGGTCGGCGCGTACATCATACGTTTCGTCCCGGAAGTGGCCTCGTGGCTCATCCCCGGCGGCGTAAGTTCGGGCGCGGCCACGGCGGCAGGCTCCACGGCGACGGGCATCGCTTCCATGGCAGGAGGTGCGGCCGGTTCGGTGGCCGGGGGCGCGGTTTCCATGGTCAAGCCCAAATCAGGAAGATAAAATCATAAAAATAAAGAAATATGCTCATAGAATCACTGGCACAGAAAACAAGGCTCGCCATGGTGACGGTGCTGGCCACCATAGGCGGATGCGCCGTCATCTGCGGCTTCACCGTATGGTGCTGCATCTCCCTCGTAAACAAGGAAAGGGAGCAGATATACATATTGGACGGCGACATCCCGTTCCTCGCCGAGCGCGCGCAGCTGGAGGCTAATTTCACGATGGAGGCCCAGGCGCACATCCAGCTCTTCCATCAGTATTTCTTCAACCTGCCGCCCGACAACGACTACATCAAGTGGACGCTCGGCAAGGCCATGTACATGGCGGACGGCACGGCGTTGAAGCAAAAGCAGGCGATGGACGAGAACGGCTTTTATTCCGACATCATCTCCTCGTCGGCGGTCTGTACCGTCATGTGTGACTCCATCGACTTCGACGAACAGGAACGGAAGTTCACCTACTACGGTACGCAGCTCATCAAGCGGCGCACCCGTGACCTGAAGCGTTCTTTGGTCACGACCGGATATGTCGAGTCCGTGCCGAGGACGCGGAACAATCCCCACGGATTGCTGATTACCAACTGGAGGACGCTCGAAAACAAGGATTTGGACTACTAAATGTAATTTGGATATGAGAATCAGAAAGAAACTTCGGGAAAGCAGGCTAAGGACGCACCTGCAAATCCGCACATGGCTGCAGCCCAAATTGGGCAAGGCCGGGGAAAGGCTCCGCTTGGTCGGTCGCATCCGTCTGGCGAACATCTGGGCCCGGAAGCATCCGAAAAGGACTTTTGCCTGTGTTACGGGAACATTGTCGCTCTTGCTGGTATGCTCCCTTATCATGAACAATAGCAAGCCGGACGAGACGGACAACGCACACGGCATCGGCGTCATTGCCAATATGGAACCCTTGTTCCAAGGCTTCCGCACCATACAGTCGAACAAAGGCCTGCACCGTGCCACGATACAGGAGCTGGCGGACAGCGGACGGGCCATCCGACGGGAACTTGACTCCCTGATAGCCATGCCTCGGAAAACGCACGGTGACTCCCTGCGGATTGTCAGGCAGTACAAGCGGCTGGAGAACATTGTAAAATTCATCAATAACAACGGAGAACATGATTAAAGTCAATTTCAAACAACCCAAGTACATCTTCCCGGCGGTCATCTTCATACCGCTGTGCGCCCTGGTGTATTTCGTGATGCAGACTTTTGGGGGCGGCGGAGAGCCGGAACAGGCCGTGGCCACCGACCGAATCAATACGGAACTGCCCGAAGCACACGCCGAGGAAGCCGGGGACAAAATGTACGAGATGTCGCGCCGCTTCGGCGACGAGGACGCCTTTACCGCCGTGGGAGGCATTGGCGAGGAAAAGGAGGAGAAAGAGGAGCTGGGACACGGCTACAGCGAGGAGGAACTGGACGAGCTGGACGCAGCGGAAGCAGAGCGAATCCGGCAGCAGCAGGAAATGGAGGAACTGGAGCGCTCGTTGGCGGAGTCCAGGCGGCACATCAATTCATACGCCTACGGTAATAATACACCTTCAGACCGTATGTCTGATGGAAGCAGTGGCATGGGCTACACTTCGCAGGACGACTTCGCCCGTGACCTGGAGGAAATCCAACGCCGCAGCTACGAGAGGCAGAAGGCCATCGGGCGCGGCCTTGGGTTCGGCGACCCGGAAGCGGAAGAGGCGGCCAAAAGGCAGCGTGCCGACTCGCTGGCGAGAATCCGCAAGGAAGAGGCGGAACGAAACCGCCCGAACCTTGTCATCAAGTCTGCCGACACCAATGCGGACAAGTTCCATACGGTGGCCGCTCCCGACGGTGCGGCGGAAGCCAGGCTGATACGCGCCATGATTGACCAGACAACCAAGGCCAAGGAAGGCACGCGCCTGCGCTTCAAGCTGCTCGACGACGTGACGGTGAGCGGTACAAAGTTGAGGAAAGGCACTTACCTTTACGGCACGGTGACGGGATTCTCCAGCCAGCGCGTGAAGGCTACCATCACCAGCATACTTGCCGGGGACAAGTTCATCAAGGTCAAGCTGTCCGTATTCGACAACGACGGCATGGAGGGCTTCTACGTGCCCGAATCCTCGTTCCGCGATTTCGTGAAGGACGCTAGCTCCAACGTGGTGCAACAGGACATCAACATCGAGTCCGACGGCGGCTACGGTTCCGGCATATCCGGCGAGGCCATTGCCTTGCAGGCCCTGCAGAACATGTACAACTCCGCCACTTCCGCCCTGTCTTCCAACATCCGGAAGAACAAGGCGAAAATCAAGTACAACACCATCGTCTATCTCATCAACTCGGACGATGCAAGGTGAACATAATTTGAAAGACAAATACGCATTTATATGAAAGCAAGAACCATCTTACTGACTTTGCTCTGTGCCGTGGGCATGGCCGCCTACGCCAACGAGAAAATCTATGTCAACCGGGATGTGACCACACACATCGTCATGCCCGAACCCATCAAGCTGGTGGACATCTCCACCCCGAAGATTGCCGGGAATCAGTGTACGGACAACATCGTCCGTATCAAGCCGTACCATGATGAGGGTGATTCCATACAGTCCGGCGGCTACACGGAGAACGAGCTGCTGGGCACCATCACGCTCATCGGGGAAAGACACATCGCGCAATATGACGTCCTTTATACCGAAGAGCCAGGACAGGCGGCCGCCATCTTCGAGGTGCCGTACACCCACACGCAGTCCTACATCAACCCAGAAGTCACCATGCCCATGTCCGAGATGGCACGCTATGCGTGGGCGGTGTACGGCAGCAGGCGCAAGTACAACCAGATCGTGACGAGGGCGCACGGGATGAAGGCCACGGTCAACAACATCTACGCCGTCGGGGATTACTTCTTCATCGACTTTTCGCTGCGCAACAAAACGAAGATTCCCTACGACATCGAGGAAATCCGCGTGAAGCTCACGGACAAGAAGGAGACCAAGGCGACCAACTCGCAGACTATCGAGCTGTCGCCCGTCTTCACGCTCAACTCCACGAGGAAGTTCAGGAAAGACTACCGCAACGTGATGGTGCTGCCCAAGCTGACCTTTCCCGACGAGAAGGTGCTGCGCATTGAAATATCCGAGAATCAGATAAGCGGACGGGGCATCGTGCTGACCGTCGAATACGAGGACATCCTCCATGCGGACGGCTTCGATGCCGACATCCTGAAGGATGCAGCCTACTATCCTTATTACTATATCTCTTATTCCGACAAGCAATGAAGAAGTTTTTGAAGAAGTTTTTAATCACCTTATTCAGTGCGGTCGTTGCCATTGGCGCGTCCGCACAGGACGGCAAGCTGGCGGTAAACGCCGGCTTCCTGTTTCCCTCCACACTGAACGCGACCGTAGGTTACGAGCATCCGCTGTCATACGGAAATGCCGTGGAGCTGTACGGCGAGGCCGGTACTCATTGGCAGGAAAAGGATTTCTGGAAAGGCTACTATTGGGACGGCGGCATTGTCTACAAGCACCGGCTGGTGCGTTACAAGAACGGAATGCTCCGTTTCCGCTTCGGCCCTCAGTTCGGCGCGGTACAAAAGCGGTTCTTCATCGGGTTGGAGGGAGGGTTTGAATACAGCTATGTGTTCCGTAACGGCTGGGAGTTCGCCCTGATACAGAAGAACAACGTGAACTTCCTGCACGGAGATACGTTCCGCAACGGGTTGTTGCTTGGAATGAGAATTCCTTTTTAACCACTTGTAAATAAAACAGAAGGCATGGCATTTGAAGAGACAAGGGAACAACAGCAGATGTACAACTATTTCCGCAGTTGCATTTACATCTTCCTAATCATAGAGATTGTGATGAACCTACCCGTCACGGCGGACAACCGCGTCACACAGTTTATACTCGACCTGCTGGCGCGCTTCAAGGTGTTCAACACCGTGTCGGGCTGTAAGCTAGCGGAGCTGGTGTGCATCTGCATCGTCTGTATCGGCACCAAGGCGAAGAAGGCGTTGAAGTTCAATGTGCGCACGATGGTGGTCTATCCCGTGCTGGCCGGGCTAACCCTTGTCGGGCTGTGCTTCGTGTTCCACGGGATGTATTTTGGCGTCAGCTGGTTCGGCTTCCCGGCCAACCGCATCTTGTACGCTCTCTGCTCCGTGGTGGGCACCATGCTGGTACACCAGGGTCTGGACGGCATCGCCAAGTATTACAACAACAAGGTGGGCGAAGACCGCTTCAACTTCGAGAACGAGTCGTTCCAGCAGTCGGAGGCATTGGTCGCCAACAACTATTCGGTGAACATCCCCATGATATACTATTGGAAACGGAAAATGCACAGGGGATGGATAAACATCATCAACCCGTTCCGTGGGACTATCGTTCTCGGTACGCCCGGTTCGGGAAAGTCGTTCGGCGTCATCGACCCGTTCATCCGGCAGCACGCTGCCAAGGGTTTCGCCATGATGGTATATGACTTCAAGTACCCCACGCTTGCCAAGACGCTCTTCTACCAGTTCTGCAAGAACAGGAAGGCCGGCAGGCTGCCTGCTAACTGCGGCTTCCGCACCATCAACTTTACCGACGTGGAATATTCAGACCGCATCAACCCCATACAGCGGAAATACATCCCCGACCTTGCGGCGGCTTCGGAAACGGCGGCGACCCTGCTGGCGTCGCTCAACAAGGGCGGTGGCGAGAAGAAAGGCGGTTCGGAGGCGTTCTTCACCAATTCGGCGGAGAACTTCCTCGCGGCCATCATCTACTTCTTCGTGAACTTCCACCCCGTGGGCTTCAAGGACGGCAGGAAGCTCAGACGCTTCATCCTACACGAGGGAAAGAAGCTGGAAATCGTGATAAAAAATTGGGACGACTTCAACGCCATAGACAAGGACGGCAATGTAGTGCTGGACTTCGTGGACGAGAAAGGCAATGATGTTTCCACGGACGAGGACAGGATGTTCGTGGACTTGAACGGTTACAGCTACAAGGACCGCACGGGAAAACTGATACGTATCGACCGCTGCTGGTACGAGGACAGGGACGGTAACGAGGTGGAGCCGGACACCATTACGGGGGAATATTCGGATATGCCGCACGTGCTCTCTTTTTTGGGCAGGCCATACGACCAGGTGTTCAACATCCTCATGCAGGACGACAAGATTGCTTCTCTCATGGCGCCGTTCAAGAGCGCTTACGAGAACAAGGCCAACGACCAGTTGGAAGGAATGGTGGGCACGCTCCGCGTCAACGCCGCAAGGCTCGTGTCGCCGGAGGCCTACTGGGTGTTCACCGGGGACGACTTCGACCTGAAGATTTCCGACAGGGAGCATCCGAGCTATCTTGTGATAGCCAACGACCCGGAGAAGGAGCAGGTCATCGGCTCGCTCAACGCCCTCGTGCTGAACCGCCTGATAACCCGTGTGAACTCAAAGGGGAACATCCCGGTGAGCATCATCGTGGACGAGCTGCCCACGTTGTACTTCCACAAGATAGACCGACTTATCGGTACGGCACGCTCCAACAAGGTGGCCGTGACATTAGGTTTTCAGGAACTTCCGCAACTGGAGGCGGACTACGGCAAGGTGGGTATGCAGAAAATCATTACCACGTGCGGCAACATCTTCATGGGGGCTGCCCGTAACAAGGAGACGCTGGAATGGGCGCAGAACGACGTGTTCGGCAAGGCCAAGCAGACCTCGCGCTCCATATCCATCAACGACCAGAAGGTGTCCACCACCATATCAGAGAAGATGGACTACCTCGTTCCGGCGGCGAAGATAGCGGACATGGCCACCGGATGGCTGGCCGGACAGGCGGCGCGCGACTTCACCGCCACGGACGAGAGTATGTTGGAGAAGTTCGACATCGAACAGTCGGAGGAGTTCAAGACCACCAAGTATTTCTGCAAGACGCACTTCGACATGAAGAAGATTAAGGACGAGGAGGAACACTACGTGCCGCTGCCCAAAATCTACGAGTTCAAGAACGACAGGGAGAAGGAAATTCTGCTCAACCGCAATTTCAAACGGGTTAATCAGGAGGTAGAGGATATGGTCAAGGAACTGCTTGGAATGAACTAAGTGATTGTCTAACTGTTTCTGATAACATATTGAAAGATAATGATATATGAATATTGGTTCGACTTCCTATCTGCCTGAACCGCTTCTTTTGTTGAGCGGAAGCGCATTGAAAATCATCGCCGTGGTTTCCATGGTTATTGACCATTACGCATATTATCTTATGGATGGCAATACAATGACTTATGAGGTGATGCGGTGCTTCGGGCGTATCGCCTTCCCCGTGTTCGTTTTTCTGGTTGCGGAAGGTTTCGCCCATACGCGGAACAGGATGCGGTACTTCCTTTCCCTCATGTTGTTCGCAGTCGTCAGCGAAGTGCCGTGGTATCTGTTGAACGGTGCGGACGGCACGCACAACGTGATGTTCACGCTGGCCTTGGGAGTGGCGGCATTGGCCGCATTCGAGAGGCTTTGGGAACATCGTATCTTATGCTGTTGTTCCATATTGATGACGGCATGGCTAGCGGCATGGTTGGAAGCGGACTACGAATGGAGGGGTGTGCTGATGATAGTAGTGTTCTACCTGTTGAATATGGGCAAGAACACACCGGTCACTTTGCGCAGGATAATGCAGCTGCTGTTTGCTTTTCCGCTGATGATGCACTACGGCATAATCGGTGCGCTGCTTGCCTGTGCGGTCATCTTCCTGTATAACGGCACAAGGGGTTTCATCCACGGGAATGTGGCCAAGTACTGTTTCTATGCCTTTTATCCGGCACATCTGTTCCTTTTATGCATCTGATGAATGTTCACTTCAACAGGAAGTCAAATAAACGTCCGTCCGCATCCGGGAACAATCCTTGAAAGTGCTTTTCCATCCGCTGGCGCGACTCTTCGGGAGTGCGGTCGGGATGGCAGCTGTCCTTGCCCAAGAGGACTTCAGGCATGGTAAGCAACGACCATCCCCCAGCCGTAGTTGCGCCCGTGCCGGTCTTTCGAATAGACGAAATCCTCCGTGACGATATAACAGCCCATTTCAAGACGTGAGATATAGGTATCGAACTTGCCGCGCATCTTCGTTCCCGTAAAGCCGCAGGCTTTGCGCAGGTCACGGGTAATCATGCTGCCGTTTTCCTGCAATGTCTGAAGTATCATGTCCTCAATGCTGCTTTCCTCCGGATGTGGATACACATTTCGGCGCCAGTTGCAGAAGTCCGGCCACCATTCCCGGCTTATGAAGGCAGCTTTCCGGTCAAAGAACTTGCCGTATGCGCATCCGCTCTCCCGGATGATGTCGCCTTTCCATTCCCATAGCGGCCATTCCCATCCGCCGTCGGGCAACGTGACGTAACGGCATTCCTCGTCAACCGCTTCTTCCGCCGACCATCCGTCCAGTCCCATGTGCAACAACGGCAGGAAGCCGATTTCGTTGATGTATTCAACCAATCCGCTGCAATTATATATCTCGTTTATTTTCATGGCAACTTTTTTATGTATTCGGACAAGAGTTCCTTAGAATCTTATCCATGCTCTTCCCTTTGGCAAGTTCGTCAACGAGCTTGTCAAGATACCTTATCTTACGCATCAGTGGTTCTGCAATGATCTCGACCCGAACACCGCAGACCGTTCCCTTGATAAGCAGGCGGTCGGGATTCAACTGTGGGGCGTTCTGAAAAAATCGCCGTATGTAATGTCGGTGGCGAGAATTTCCGTAAGCTGTCCGGGCGTGTACCCTGTGAGCCATTGCACAATCTGCCGCACCTCGCTTTCCGACCGTCCCTTCCGTTCGGCCTTGGCAACCAGCAAGGGATAGACCTTGGCCAACGGCATCTGATATACTTTGTTCGTTTCCATGACACATTTATATGATGGCTGTTCACGTTCGTTTATATTGGGACAAAGTTGCTGTTCTTTTGCTAATCAGGCAATTTCCAGCTCGTTTCTTGTCATATTCTACAAAATTTTAGGAAAAGGCGTCGGAAATCATAGGTTTATGCACTTGTAATTATCTATATTCCGCCATAATTTGGTTTATGCTATTCGCCATATTTCACAATGCTGTAACCGTGATGAAACATCAAGATGCTATTTTTGTCATCAAATCCATTAAACATTCGTATCATGAAAGAAAAGGACCTGCGCAAAGAAGCCTATAAAGAAAGCAAGAAGAGCCAACGAAAGGAAACGGTTATTGTCTTTGCAGTAATAGCCGGGGCAGGTGCTCTTTTCTGGTGCGCATTGATTCCGATTAATTTTTGGTTTGGCTGTGGATTAGGCCTTTTCTTAATCGCAGTGGCTTGCTTCTTTGCCCATGCTACCTGGAAGAGGCATCAGACGGAGCTTCACGCGGTTGCGCAAGGTATCTTGACGGAAGCCGAAGTGGTGGAACTGAAGGATGAAAAGGACTCTGACGGCAAGCTGACGACAATGGCCGTCTATGAATTTGCCTTGCCCGGAGGCTCGAAGCACCGCTTCAAGGAATCCGTTTCTTCCTCGATGGCAGGGATTTTGGGGCTGATACGGGTGGGCGTCAAGCTTCCCCTGTTTGTTGACCGGAATAATCCGGACATTTTCTATAAGATGAAACACCGCCTTACGGAACAATCCGTTCCGGATATGGACGATGCCGTCATCAGCCAATACCTCGGAAAGTATGGGAATAGCTTGGACAGGCTACGGCCTGAGGAGGTTGTCCGGGGATACAAGATGTTCGGGCGGATATGGAGGACATTCTTAGGGCTCGTCATCGCCGGTGCGTTGGCAGGCATCGGTTTCGTGGTGTACAATAACTGGCGGAATATGCGCCATGACGACATCGGGCTTCCTCCCGGCGTGTTTATTTCCCTCATAGGCACTACGGAGGTCTACCAGTATTTCCCCGAAACCAATGAGTGGAGCTACTATGCAGATGATTTTGGTGTAGCGCGGACAGCCCGTTGGCGTTATGACAGCAAATGCCGCAAGCCGCTCCAACTGGGCTACACCGGTGCCTCTTTTACATCCCAAGGGGCGAGCGACTGGCCGGAACTGCTCATTCCCGAAAGTTACCGTGATCGGTTGGACGAGTTTGCCGCAGACAAGACGGACAACAGTTTGACTCCTCCATGATTTATCATTTGTCCTATTCACTAAAAAACATATTCATTATGTATCCCGACAGAGAGAAGGCATTGGCCAAAGGCAGACGGAAAGGCAAAACCTTTATCCGCGTATTCTGCGGCATATTTATTTCGGTAGGTATTATCCTGCTCATCGTCGGCATCGCCGTTGGTGTCAGCGGCCACACATTCCGGCAAAAGGCTGAACCGACGGATGCCGTTATCTTGGCCATGCGCGGAGCGAGCAGCGAATCGTTGGGTACTCCTGTCGTGGAATATACCGTAGACGGAAAATCCTATACGGCCATGCTCAACATGGCATCCTCGTCCATGTATCCGGGCAAGCGGATAACCATATATTATCAGAAAAACAATCCGCGGGAAGTGCGCTATCTGGACGATAACGGTTGGCTGATTCTCATCTTCGCGTTTATAGGAACCGTGTTTACCGGAATAGGGACGGCCTTCTGGCTGGTGAAACGCAGCCATGAGCGGAAAGCCCGTCAGCTGTTGGCAACGGGGGAAGTGGTGGAAGCGGAAATTACAGGCATCGGTGAAGATACAAGCAGTTCGATGAACGGACATCATCCTATCATGGTCAGTTGCCGCTACACCGCACCGGATGGACGGGTGTACTTCTTCCGCAGCGGTTCCTTCTGGTATGAAAGCTACGAGATAGACCCGAAGAAGAAGGTGCGCGTGTATGTGGACCGCAACAATCCGGCAAATTATTATGTAGATGTGGACAGTGCCGTAGGATAAAGAGTCATCCCTTTATGCAAAGAATTATGCGGCTATTGAAATCATTTATCGTTTGGATATGCTTCATCCCTGTGGCAATACTCAATGGCGGATTGCGTGAATATGTACTGGTCAAGTTTATTGGAGAAGAAACGGCATTACCCGTGAGCGGGATATTGCTAAGCGTATTCATCTTTCTGGTAACATGGCTGATGCTTCCCCGTTTGGTAAAAGGCTGTGGCATGAAAGGCTGTCTGGCAATAGGTGTTTGCTGGGCGTTATTGACCGCAGCCTTCGAGTCTGCCGCCGGAATTACCGGAGGCAGTACCATTACGGAAATTCTTGCCGCCTACAATCCATCGACGGGCAATCTGTGGGTGCTTGTATTGGCGACGACATTACTGTCACCTGTGCTGCTGAAAATGTTCAAACAGATTTAATTTAGAGGTATTGCTCCAATATACGGCTTAGCGAACGGACATACCTTGGGTCTTCCGCATAGCCGATGTTCTTCAGCCAAAGGAGATAGTCACCGCCCTTGAACTTGTACTGTACCTTGGTATAATAGGCCCGGACACTTTCCGTCCAATGGCCGAACTCAAAGTATTTCCCTGTCCGTGGGTTGGTCAGGCCGAACAGATTGTGCTTGTTCCTGCATACCGGGGAGGTGAACCATCCGGTTTCAAGGATGGCCTGTGCCAATACGATTTTCGGATATTGTATTCTGTTTTGTATAATTTCCGCATAAAGGTTGGGAATGGTCAGTTCGGGAAGCATGGATTTTGGGGATGTCTTTTTGTCACTTTTTTGGCCTTTCCGCTTCTCCTTTTTCTCTATCGGTGCTTTGATGTGCAATGTGTCGTTTCTGACACTTTGTACATTGTTACTGATTGTATCATTCTCTTTTTCAGTATTTTTCATCGCTTTGCTTCCAGAACCGGGTATTAACTCCGACTCCTTGGTAATGGTATAGAACTGTGCGGAAGCCGTAAGTGGCAGGAGCGACAGCATCAGATACAGCAGAATAGTGTTGTGCATTTCTTTTTCTTGTTTGGGTGAAAATACTTTTGCAGGGTGTTCAAGCGGTTCCGGCCGCAAAATTAACCCGTAAAAACAAGTATAACGAAATGGACAACAGAAATTTATCCGAAACGCTGCCCTACAGGAAGCTGGCGATGCTGGGTATCGACAAGGAGAAGGCAGACCTTCTTCCGCAAGAGGTGAAGGAAAAGCTGCTCTCCGGCGAGGTCACGCCCCTCATGCAGGTCTCCATCCGCGCACAGAACGGCAACGCCGTCACGCTGCCGCTCAAACTCCAGCTGGTGACAGACCGGCAGGGCAACCCGGCCCTGATGGCCTATCCCGTCAGGGCAATTCTTGAAACGGAACGCAACAAGGCTCTCGGCCTGACTGAACAGGAAGCGGAACGCCTCAAAAAAGGCGAAGTCATACATAAGGCCGTGGATGTGGACGGCGAAAAGACCCGGCAGTACCTCCAGCTTGACCCTGAGACTAAATCTGTCCTCCACCGCCGTGTGACCGAAATTCGGCTGGAACAGAAGCTGAAGGACATGGAGAAGGTGAACGACATCGAGCTGGGCACGCAGCAGAAGCAGCAGGTGCGCGACGGCAAGCCCGTGGAACTCAATGTCGGCGGCGAGAAGGTGTCGGTCGGCGTTGACCTGAGGGAGCCGCAGGGCTTCAGGGTCATCAAGGGCGACCTGAAGGAATGGGAACGCCAGCAGAAGCTGCGCTACGACGAGCTGCACCCTGAATACCTCGGACTGGTACAGACCGACAGCAACCGTTGGGAATACCGGAAGGTCGTGGACAGGCAGTCGCAGGAACGTGCCATGAAGCTGCACTCTCCCAAAGAGAATGTCAGCCAAAGTCTCAAACGCTAAATCCGTCCGCTTATGGCAAAGAAGCAAGAACAGGAAAACGCCGCAGACATGTTGCGGCAGTTCGACACGCTGAAACAGAAGCATCCCGACGCGATGCTCCTCTTCCGCAAGGGGGATTTCTACGAGATGTACAGGGAGGATGCGGTCAAGGCCGCCGCCGTACTGGCCATCACGCTGACCAGCAGGGTCTTTCCCGGCGAGAAAGACCCCGTCAAATACACCTTGTTTCCCTATCACGCCTTGGATGTATATCTTCCTAAACTGATACGCTCCGGGCAGAGGGTGGCCATCTGTGACCAACTCGAAACTCCCAAGCTGAAAAAGGATGAGCGGCCCATACAAGGAGCCGGAGAAAAGTTAAAGATAAAAGAAGAAATCATACCCAACAATACTGATATGGCAAAGAAAAAGAAAGACCAGGCCGTGCAGGACAAGCCTGTCCAAACTGACTCCAATGAAGTGAAGGAGAAACCTGCCCGTCAGAAAAATACGGAACAAAAGACCGGTACGGAACAGAAAGCTGAAGCGAAGGCGGATGCCAATGTGGAGCAACAGGCCGAGGCGAAGAAGGAACGCAAGCCGCGCGAGCCGCAGATGGTGACGGCCGACGGCGGCAAGGTGACCCACGGCCATGCCTACCAGGGCAAGGACAACCCAGAGGACTGGTATTTCACCGCAAAAATTGACGGGCAGCAGCTCAAGCCGCAGAAGATGGATGCCGCCGACCTCGCCGCCTACCAGAAGAAGGAGCTGACCGTGCCGCAACTGATGGAACGCTACTACCCGACGAAGCTGATGCCGAAAGTGCCGGAGGACACCTACAGGTTCCCCCGGCAGATGGAGGGCGCGGAAGGTGCGGTAGCCATCGAGAAGTTCAATGTCTACAAGGAGAAGGACGAGCAGCGTCCCGACTTCGGACGGTACAAGTTCTATGCCCAGGTGGACGGCGCAAGGATGTCCGCCGTGGCCTCGCGCCAGGACTTGAACGCCTACTTCGACCGGGTGATGACCCCGAACCAGCTCATCGAGAAGAACTTCGGCGAACGGCTGCACCTGAAGTCCGCCTACGAGAAGTACCGGCTTCCCGAAGGCGTTGACCCCAAGGGCGTCCGTGTGGCGAAAGACCACACCGACAACAAGTGGAAGGTGTATGTGGACATGGGCGACAAGGGCAAGACCGCCCGGCATGAAATCTCCTTTGACGACGGCTATTCGCTTTTCAAGACCCGTACCGCCACACGCGAGCAGATTGCGGCCAAGTACCTCACCCCGGAAATCAACGGGCTGCTCTCGGCCCAGACCAACAGGCTGGAGAAATCAAACTCAATGAAAATGTAAATCACTCACTCATAATAAAATAACATAATTATGTCAGAAGCAATAAAACACGAGGAGCTGGTTGAACTCCTCCAGGAAGGCAAGATAGGCTATCTCCGCTTCGTGCTGGAGGGCGAAAGCGAACAGGACTATCTGGAGTGGTGCCGTGCGCACGGCACGGACCCGTCGGACGAGTCCGCCGAGTTTTATGTGGAACAGACGGACATCATGCAGATGGAACGCCAGCTAATCGACGACGGGGACTATGGCATCTGGAACTAACCCGGCATCTGCCAACTCCGGCCAGGCGGCCATAGACCGCTTCGCCGAGATGATGATCGGGCGCATGGAGCAGATGAAGGCGTCCGACTGGAAGAAGGGCTGGATAGGCGGAGCGTCGGGATATGCGGGTCTGCCCCAGAACGTGGGCGGACGCAACTATTCCGGCTCCAACTCCTTCTTCCTGCAGCTCCACACGGCGGCCAACGGCTACGACCTGCCCGTGTTCCTCACCTTCAAGCAGGCGCACAACCTGAAAGCCCACGTGCTCAAAGGCGAGAAGGCCTTCCCCGTCATCTATTGGGACATGCTCGTGAAAGACAAGGACGGCAGGAAGGTCAGTTCGGAGGAATACCGGGCCATGAGCAAAGAGGAGAAGGAAGGCATGGAGGTCATCCCGTTCGTCAAGGCGTTTCCCGTGTACAACGTGGCGCAGACCAACCTGGCCGAAGTGCAGCCCGAACGGATGCGGAAGCTCATGGACAGGTTCAGGCTGCCCGAACTCCGCGACACGGAAGGCATGTACGCCCACGCCGCGCTTGACAGGATGGTCGAAACGCAGGGCTGGGTCTGCCCGATACAGGCGGACAAGCGTGTGGACGGGGCGTATTACTCGCCGGGACAGGACATCGTGGTGCTGCCCATGAAGGCGCAGTTCAACATCGGAAACACGCCCGATGAAATCTACCGTGGCGGCATGGAGTTCTATTCCACCATGCTGCATGAGATGGCCCACTCCACCATGACACCGCAGCGGCTCAACCGCGACGGCATGGGCAGGTTCGGAGACCCCAAGTACGCCAAGGAGGAGCTTGTCGCCGAACTGACGGCTGCGATGATAAGCCATTCGATGGGCTTTGACTCCAAGGTGACGGACAACTCCGCCGCCTATCTGGACTCGTGGATCGGCGTGTTGAAGCAGGAACCGAAGTTCATCGTCTCGGTCATGGCGGACGTGAACAGGGCTTCGGACATGATACTCGACCATGTGGACAGGCAGCGGCTGGCCCTGAACGAGCAGCCCTACCTGGCCAAGAACGACCCGCTCGCCCCGCTTGACCCAGGCGAGGAAGTGCCCTTCAGGAACACGGCCATCGTCAAGACACGCGGCGGCGACTACGCCATCCGTGCCTCGTATGACGGCGTGGAACTGGGTCTGAAGAAGGTGTCGAAAGGCACGGCCCGGACTTACTTCCAGCTTACGGACTACAAGGACAAGGCGGCCTTCCTGAACATGACGGCACGCAAGACCTTCGGGCCGGAGATTGCCATGATGGGCAGGACGCAGGCCGTAAGCGCCAAGATGAGTATGTAACACGGTTATGAGGTTATACGGTTGTCGGGGTGTACGGTAAAGCGCAATACTGGTAACTTGATAACCACAAGACCGCATAACCCCCAAACCCCATAGCCCAATAACAAATGACTGACTACAAGGTAAACTTCAAGGAACTCAAGTCGCGTGTCGGCGTGACCGATGTGGCCTACGCCCTCGGCTACCGCCTTGACCGCAAGGCCGGTGTGGGGCGTTACATCGAGCTGGTATTGGGTGACGGACGTGAGAAGCGTGACACTCTCATTGTCAGCCATCCCAACGACAGGGCTTCCCAGACGTTCTTCCGCCGGAACGGCTCCAAGGGGGATGTGCTGACGCTTATCCGCGAGAACCTGGACGCCTTCCTCGTTAGCGGCAAGGACGAGTGGCAGAAGGTGGCCAAGGTAATGGCACGTTTTGCCAACATGCCCGAACCGGAATACAGCGATGACCATGAATATGTGAAGTCTGTCAGGGCGGCATCTGTCTTTGATGCCTCACGGTATGAGACAAGACCTGTAAATCCGGACAAGATACCGTCACTATTTTCAGGGCGTGGCTTGTCCGATGAGACGGTCAGGCGGTTTGCACCGTTCATTTCCCTTATACGGGACAAGCGGAACGGGAGTTTCGACGGCTACAACATCGGCTTTCCCTATACTGATACAGGCGGCCAAGTCAAGGGTTACGAGATACGCGGCTACGGCGGCTACAAGTCAAAGGCGGCAGGTACGGATTCCTCTTCGGCAGCATGGGTGGCCGACTTCTCCGGCGGCAATCCCGAAGCGGTCAGGAGCGTGTTCTTCTGTGAGTCCGCTTTTGACGCGATGGCTTTCCATCAGATGAACAGAAGCCGGCTGCATCCGGATGTGGCGTTGGTCTCTCTCGGAGGGACATTCTCCGACAATCAGATAGTCGGAACAATGAACCGTTTCCCGAACGCCAAGGCTTTCGACTGTTTTGACAACGACATCTCCGGACGCATCTACGGGCTACGCATGATCGGCCTGTTGGAAGGCTTCCCGATGAGAATCAGCAAGGCGGAGGACGGCCTGCAAGTGGAAGCCGGAGACAAGACCTTTACCGTCAATCCTGGCAAACCGTTGGCCTCACAGCTTGCCGTACACCTGCCTGTCCGATACCGTACCGGGCAATGGCTGCCGCCCAAGGCGTTCAAGGACTGGAACGACTGCCTGTTGAACAAGCCGGTGGCTCCGGTTCTCGCCCCATGCAAGGAGGAACGCGACCGGAACCTGGCGGAGCGGAGAAAGGGAGGCCTTAAAATGTAATGTAACATGGAACGTATATGAAAGCAATCAGACTGAAAATGACCGCAGTGGCGTTTGCCCTGTGGCTGGCCGGAGGCAATGCCGTCCCGGTATTCTCCCAACAGATAGACCCGGCTTTGACCGGCGCGGTGACGGCACAGACGCTGGAACTGAAGAGCCTGCACGACAAACGCAGGAAGACGCAGGAGAAGATTATCGCCGCCGAAGCCGCCGTGACGGTCGCCCTCGACCGGGTGCACAGCGTGGAGAATAAGATGCTGGAATACCTCTCCAATGCGCAGGGTGCGGTGCAGAACCTTTACCAAATCAAACGTGCAGGGGAACTGGTGACGACCGAGATACCGCAGAACTGCAGCCTGCTGCTCAAATCGGTGGGGATCAACCTCAAGGGCACGGCGATAGCGGCCATCGTGTCGGACGAGCTGACGGACGCGGCCACGCAGATGGCGGCACTCTATCCGTTCATGAAACAGCTCGTGACTTCGGGCAGTTACGATGTGACAGGGGCTGACGGAAAGAACGAGAAGCACAAGGTCAACCTGCTGGACTCCTCGGAACGCTACTACATCGCCAACGAGGTGGTGACCAGGCTCGAAACCATCAACACCGACCTGTTCATCCTGGCATGGCAGGTGCGCACGCTCTCGTGGAACGACCTCTGGTTCTCGCTCGACCCGGAAGGATGGGCCAATGTGATGTCCGGCAAGAACATCATCGGCGGCATCGTGGCCGACTGGAAGCGTGGATTCAATTAGGAATTTATCATCAAATAATGTATCATAATCATACAACAATGGAAACAGAAAAGAAAATCATCGGCCGCTGCCCCCTGTGCGGCGGCAATGTGGTCAAGACCTGCAAAGGGTACCGCTGTGAGCATAACATCGGCGACAGCCCTTCTTGCGTACTGAACATCAACGCCATCATCGGCAACCGCAAGATGGCGGACGCGGAGGTGGCGGTACTGCTGGAGAAACGCCGCATCCTGCTGGACGGCTTCGCCAGCAAGGAGGGCAAGATTTTCCCGACCGTACTGGAACTTGCCGACGATGGCAACATCCTGATGCAGCCGGTCATCGGCAGGTGTCCGCACTGCGGAGGGGAAATCCGTGTGGGAAGCCGGGCGTTCAACTGCTCCAACTACGCCAACCCAAACGCGCCCTGCTCCTTCGCCATCTGGCGCAACATCGGCGGGCACCAGCTTACCCTGGAGGAAGCCGGGGAAATCTGCGAGAAGGGCATCACCTCTTCGGAACTGGAGATGTACCGTGAGGACGGCAGCATCTACCGCAAGCGGCTCGGCGTGTCGCCGGACAAACTTCAAATCGTGAAGATATGAGACCGGGGATGAAGATTTGGATAATACTCGCCTCCATCGTGCTGTTCTGGAGCGGCGTGTTTTGTCTTGTCTGCTGTTCGGACAATCTGAATGACCGTGCGGCGGACATGGCCGAGAAGGCATTGAGGGCATCGGTGCATAATCCCGAATCCATACGGATATTGGCTGTCAGCAAGCCGGATTCCGTATTCGGACATACCTACATCTCGCAGGAGGAGAAGATGGCCCTTTCCATGGCTATGGTGGAAATCAACAGGAAAGTGATGGAAGCGACGGACGGGCTGGAGGACTTCGACCCGGATGACAAGGAGACGGCCGCCCTGATGGAGCGGCAGATGTCGGCCATGTCGAGCCTGAGGCGGCTGATGGACTTCGGCGGCCCGCTTGACGGGAGTCCGCAACCGTTCTCCGGCTGGAAGGTCAAGGTTGACTTCGAGGGCGTGGACACGGACGGCCGAAGCTATCATTCCGAATACTGGTTCATCCTGGACAAGGAGGCGCAATGCGTGGTGAAGTCGTTTGAGATACCCTTGCCGTAGGCTTCATAAATTTTGTTCCTGAATATCTTATCTTGAAATCCTGGTGTCATCGGTTATGGCATCGGGATTTTCTGTTTTTGAACCTGTGGGCGTTCCGCTCCGTCCGGTTTTCCGATACAAAGCAACGGAAGGCCGGGGCGGCGGCGAACGACGCTCCTCTTGCCTGCGTGAAAAGCGTCCGGCAGCCTTCCGCGATTTGTGCCAAATCGGGTATTCCGGCCTCTTTTCACTTGTCACGTCCGCCTTTTGCCCCTTGCTCCTTCCGTCATGCCGTATCGTAAAAACTTCCCGGAGCGGAAGCCGCAAGGCTTCAAACAAAAGGGAAAAAGATTAGGACTTCAAAAATTCAGGCATTATGGAAATAAAACTCATTGACAGAAAGGAAAGTGCAAGCTACAAAGGCAGTATCTACGAGCTTACCCTGTTGTGGGACAGGGAGAGCATCCGCAAGTGCTTCTGCAGTATGCCGCCCTTCTTCGCCCACATCCGCAAGGACGGGGTGAACTTCGCTATAATAGATTGTTATTCAAACGACAACGGACGGTTTGTGGTAAAGAAGTTCATGCCCTCCTTACTGGCAAGGCCGGACTGGCAGGTGCGCTTCGACAGGGACATCAATACCATACCATTTTTGGAACTGCTGGCAGGACTGCCGATTTAACCGTATGGATTTTATCAACGTAAAAACAAGGACATATGAAAGGAACAGAACATTTCAAGGAGATTATCAAGGGTTATCTTGACCAGAGGGCAAAGGAAGATGAACTTTTCCGTGCCAAGTATGAAACCACGGCACGCACCATGGACGATGTGATAACATTCATTCTTAATGAAGTAAAGAACTCCGGCTGCTGTGGTTTCTCGGACAGCGAGATATATTCAATGGCGGTACACGTCATAGACGAGCCGGAACTTGAAATCGGCAAGCCGCTGTCCTGTAACGTGGTGGTCAACCATCATATCGAACTGACGGAAGAAGAAAAGGCGGAACAGAGGGCACTCGCGCTCAAACGCTATCAGGACGAGGAGCTGCGCAAGATACAGGCACGCAATGCAAGGCCGAAAGCACACAAGCCGCAGACTGACAGCCAACCGACATTATCACTCTTTGACAACTTTTGAGCCATGAAACCGAGGAACAGATTTGAAAAGGCGGTGGCGGCTTCCAACGTGAAGCTGACCGCCCTCAGTCCCAAAGCCGTTGAATGGGCTGTAAGGAATGTCATTGTACATATCGCATTCCGCACGTCCGGCCATAACTGCACGTGCGGCGACTGCGGAGCGAAGTTTGACCATAAGGGGAAAGGCAAGACGGTATGCTGTCCCCATTGCGGACACCGCTTGCAGGTAAGGGACACGATGAAGCGCAAGGAAATGCAGTCCGCATACTTTTCTTCCCTTGAAGTGGCGGACGGTATGCAGGTGCAGCGTGTGTTCCTGCTGAGAGCCGTATGCCGGAAAGGGGCGAAGTTGAAAACCTCCTGCATGGAAGTGTGCCGTCTGTGGCTCAATGCCGATGGCAGGATGGCGGTGACATCAAGGGCGAGGACATTGGGCTGGTATGTGGACAGCTTTAACTGGTGTACAGGGATTGACCTGAAGCTTTTGTCCGAGGTGCATTGGGTGATTTCCGATACATACGTTTACCCACGTTACAAGGTGCTGCCCGAACTGAGACGCAACGGCTTGAAAGGCAGGCTTCCCGATGGCTGCCATCCGGCAAGGCTGATGAAGGCGTTGCTGACGGACAGCCGGATAGAGACGATAATGAAGTCTGGGGACTTGCAGGCCGTGGCTTATTTTGTAAGCCGTCCGCTGGATTTGGACGAGTGTTGGCAGTCGTACAAGGTGGCCGCACGGCGTCATTACCGCCCGTCCGACTACGGTATGTGGTGCGATACCGTCCGTTTGTTGGAGCAATGCGGAAAGGACATCCACAACGCTATATATGTTTGTCCCAAAGACCTTAAAGCCACGCATGACCATTGGCTGGGTAAAAGGAACAAGGCGGTGGAAAAGCGTAGAGACAGGGAACAGATGTTGAGAGCCAAGGCGAGGGAGGCGGACTTCTATAGGGAAAAGTCCCGTTACTTCGGGATTGTCATCAGCGACAGCGACATTGAAATATCCGTGCTTGACTCCATAGAAGCATTTCAAGCCGAGGGAAGCAGCCTTCACCATTGCGTGTTCCAATGCGAGTATTACGCCAAGGCGGACAGCGTTATCCTGTCGGCGCACGACCGCCAAGGCAACCGCATCGAGACCGTGGAGTTCTCGTTGAGCCAGGGCAAGGTCATACAGAGCCGTGGGCTGTGCAACTCCAACACGGAATACCACGACCGGATTGTAGGACTTGTAAATGCCAACGCCTACCGTTTCTTGGAGGCGAAAACACCGGCATAATTCCTTGAATGTTCTGACCCTGGCCTGCGCCGTGAGGCGCGGGCCGGTTAGTAAGAATGCTTACATTTTTGATATTCTAATTTCTATATAAAATACCACTACTGTCCCGTAAAAGTGGATAAATAGTTCTTTGAAATTATTGAAATATAGCCAATTACACGGTTTTTTGAAATGAAACGGACTTGATTTTGCAACTTTGCACATTAGTGTCCCGTTAAAATGGGACACTAATGGATAGACATAATAAAGGAGCAACTGACCTCACGGTGAATTGCTCCAACAGCGTTAGCTATTATTCAGCGTCTGAAACCTCGGAAATTCAAAGATGTCCACTCGAATAAGTGCCGATGTCCGCGCCTAATAATGATGGAGTCTCACGACTCGAAGTTTCTCAAATAGTCTCAAATGGCATATATTACTCTTACCGATAACATAATCATTAGACTATCAAAAAAACGTTAGAAATAAATACCACAATGATATTTATAGATGTTAAAATCACCTTTGTTATCATAAGAAATAACCCTACCATCTTGTATTCGAATTTCAACTTGCTCTCTAACAAGGCCTTTCCATTCGTTCCAGTAGCAGCAGGAAACAAAAGCTATTACAAGTCCGGCATTCCGCTTCATAGCAACCGATGGATAAAGCATCTCTTGTTTCACCAAATCAGACAAATCACAACAACAGATGGCTTCTATTTCATAAAGATCTTTAGGCTGCAAAATAAAACGTCGTTCTATATAGCCACCATGCCAGAATGTAGGTAACAAAGTTGGTGAAGTCATCAGCAGGTATATTTGCCAAGCTCCCATTGGAGTTTCATCAACATGTAGATATTTCAATAAATCCTTATCTTCCTTATCGTTCTTATCATAAACGTAATAATATGACTCATCTCCTATGCCGCGCTGTTCTGCTATACGAACTCCTATATGATACCCTTTTGCCAACGACAACGCATCAAGATCATAGAATACGGCATCGTCACCCTTTTTCTTCAATGAATCAAGGTTTGTCTTAATTCGCCAATGGTAGTCTTTCGCTTTTGCCGAGAAGATATTTCCATCATCAATGTATCTCAAGAATTCTTTAGCTGTTACAAAGACACCCTTTTCTTCATTATATAACATATCGCCTTCTTTTTCCAGAATCAGCTTTAGAATAGTCTTGGCAGTTCCTTTACTTTTTTTCTTTATTGGATTATGGGCATAATCCTCACCCATAAAATGGAAGAAAGCCAGGTTCCATAAACATTTCAACGAAGGAGATGACTTCCCGTTAATCTCAGTCAGCAAGTTTATTGCTTCCTCATACTTTTCTTCTGTCCATAGGATAGTGAACATATTTAGCATCGCATTATGCGAACCGCCGTCAATAGCAACACGTAAAAGATGCTTTCCTTCATCATATTTTTGTTCAAAGTTATACGCAAAGACTCCTATATTATTGGCAGCTTCATAAACTCCATTGTCAATAGCTTTCAGATAGCAACTCTTGACTTTATTGAAATCCTGTGAATTCATCGTGCTTAACAGAAACCAATTGGATTCCTCTGCAGCTTTTTTCATATCGCCAGACAATCCCTCGACATAGTTAGTCCCCTTCAGCGGGTCACCTCCTTCAAAATTCCTTATACCAAATAGCTTTGGCTCATAACTTGTTTTATTATACTTATGAGGTATAGGATGTTTTGCTTCTTTTGGATTAACTGGCTCAATATAACGAATACGTGCCTCTGGATAGTACTCTATTACCTTATGACAATGAGGACACACCGATACTATGCCTGTATACCCAATGTCTCCAGCTTGAAATAGTGAACTATGCCAATCCAGTTTCTCTGATGGTGTACCACAGGACAAACAAGGAATTCTGTTCTCCGTTATGACTGATTCAAGATTTTCATTTGACTCTCGCAATTCGGAAAAGCACCCTTTAATGCTATCAAGATCAAATGGGAATTCAAGTATGTCATCATGATAGCCAATCATCAAATTCAAATGACGTTGAATTAATAGAATTTTTTGGATTTTATTGTTTCTGATAAGGAACATCACTACCATCATATCCATCAAAAGGCATGCATTTGAATAGTAGTTTGAGTAAACCACTTCAAATTTCTTTGTCTTTTTTGTATCAACGTAACGAGATTTCCAGCCTTTCCAATATTCAACAATCTGGCTTTTACCCGATATGGTTTCCTTTTTGTAACTTATATGCTCAGAGTTATCATCAAGAAGGCTCTCAAATACTGAGAAATCGCCACTAAGCAGTGCTTTACCCAATGATTTTGCTGCATCCGTAAAGGGGGTTTCTGGTATGTTTTCCTGCATTTCTAACACACCATATTTTCGGGCTTCTGTAGTGATCTCTGTCTTCTCTTCAGCAGCCAAGGAATCTATATAACCTTTACCATATACATCATCTAGGGTATATTCTGTCCCATGTTTATAGTTATATTCGGTTAATGAGGTGGTATTATCATTCTCGTCCAAAAAACAATCCTTCTTCATGAATTTTCTTATACTTTTAGGTAATGGTTTTGGACGGTTCTTATAATACAAATTCTTGCAAGCATTATATACTAAAACAAGTATAATAATTGGAACCGCTAATGGAGATAACAAGATTATCAATAGGTGCTCCCATAATTTAGTCTTCTGCATCGCTATTTTGCGAAGAGAGTCCTTTCCCTTTCTATTCCTGAATACATAAGCCATAATGCAGCAGGCTATCCAATAAAGTACTATTATTAACCAATTATTCATAACTTAAACATTTTGTATGCTTCTGTCATCTGTGAGTTTACAAGACTTTTGAAAATTTTTAACATCATCGCAATTAGGACGAATGAAATGGGAGTTAGTGGGAAATGTTTATTAACTTCATAGTTGTTAAAGAAGATGTGTGGGTAAATGGTCACTATATCTATCGAAAAGTTTCCACCATCAACACAAAATGTTCAAAAGCCATTGCTATAGATGCTTCACCATTCTTTTACACTTGGGAACGATTTTGGTATCTTAGTCTAATTTAGTGCACCCCACACACAGAGTTTGTAGTACCAATTATTATACTACAAACCTCTTCTTTGTTTTTCTGCAAGAAGCTGACGAAGTGTCTGCCTATATGAACCTAATCTACTTGCCAAAACGCCTCTAACTGTAGGGTCATCTTCATCCGACAGATATTCTTGTGCAGTTTCAACACGATTTTCGTAAGTATCTATCTCATCTTCAAGTTTGTCGTCGCTAAACATCCTTTCTGGGTAAACATTTCGCATTTCTTCAGAGGTAGAGATATTCTCCACGACAAGTTCTTTAGGAACTTCCTCGTTGATATCTGACTCTAAGAAAACCAACCTGGCATTGATATCGTGTCTGTCGAACTCAATTGACTTTATCTTCTTATCATATTTATCAAAAGAATAAATAACATCTATACATTCACTTCTATCTTTAAAGAAGTACTTGTCAATGTCTATGTCTTTTTTTACAGCTTCAAAGGAAACCATACCTTTAATAAACACCTTAACTACAATATTGTCCAAAGAGTCCTGGTCGCCAGGCCCTAACGGAATATTCTGAAAGTCATATACTGAATACGAAACGGATGTTAGTTTACCATTCTCGTATCTTTTTTGATAATTTGATTTAAATAAAAAATTTGCCATAACCATATAATTTATTATGTAAATCTTCAATAAAAGAGCGAACAACCTATTAAATTCTTACCATTCCATTTATAAGTATAAGTATTACTTATTATTGGATATAAAATCTTAATCCTTTAATGTGGGGCTTCCACCCACCAAAAGTTCGCGTACATCCACCTCTAGTAAGTACGCAATTTTCGTCAGCGTGACAAGGTCAGGCTGATTAGTATTTGTACACCACTTTGAAATAGTAGAATACTCTTTGCCTAAATTTTCGGCTAACCATTTATTAGTTCGCTGTTTTTCAGCTAATACAACTTTTATTCTATTGATACGTTGTCTCATTGTATATTAGTGTATTTTCCAGCAAATATATTGAATTTAACTGTAAAATAAAGGCATCACAATAAAAAAATAGTCTTTAAGGACTATAAATTGTCTTATGCATCAATAAAAATGATGATAATAGCTCTATAATATAAAAAATCTACTAATCTGACTTTTCTTGCCAACGTAGAAACACTGATCTATTTTCAGGATTAACTTACAACTATTGACCGCTAAAGCAAATGAAATAACAAATATCAGGCTAATCTACCACATTATAAAATAAAGCGAATGTTGCTCCGTAATATTTGAACCCCTTTCGTGTGATGTATAATGTATCGTCTTCTTTTGTAAAAAGACCTTCGCTGAGTGCAAACTGAATCTCTTTACGAAAGAATGAATTTGCATCAAGTCCAATTATTTTGCTTAAACCTTGCAATGAAAGAGTACCGCTGTATGCGGATATGGATATGAGTTTTGCCAAGCGTTCTTTTGTTGGGAGTTTATATGTGTATTCTTCTGGAAAGCCGTCTATGTTTAAATAGATGGTAGGATTTTTAGATAACTTTCCGATGTTATACGACAAACCATGTTTGCTCATACTTTGAGCTGAAATGCCAAAACCTTTATATGCCTTCCCATTCAACATCCGATAGCGTAGATAGGATGACATACCAAAATCATCCCTATCCAAAGAAAATGTGTTTTGTCCAAAACGCCCCCGGTATCCCATTTCATGTATGCCTTGCCACAAAGTGTTATATATATTATAACATTGAAGTTTGTCTATAGAATGACACCCAATCATATTGGGGCGGAACTCATAGAGTGTTATTTGTTCCGGATGCAGCATTTGTAGAACAGTAATGTCATTTTCTATGGATTCTTCATTTTGTCCATCTAATCCATACATCATATCCAGATTGATTTTTTCAATACCGCATTTATGAATGACATCCATCCAATATTGCATTTCTTTAATTTGGATAGTCCGGCGATGATAGTCTGTCAATAATTTAGAATCTGTTGTCTGTACTCCCAAAGATATACGTTTAATACCACTTTGGGCTATTCTGCGGATTTTATCAATCGTAAGCGTCTGGAAAGTAGCTTCTATGCTTGGTTCAAAATCCACAGTCCAACTCTGCCTATTGGCAGTATTGTCATAGATGTCCATCAATAACTGGAAACAGGATTCATCCAAGCTGGTAGGAGTTCCTCCACCAATATCAAACCCATATAAGTTGATGTGTTTGTGCTTTGATATGAACTTATTTATGTCGCTTTTAATGGTCCTTAAATATTCCTCTTGAATTTCTGCTGAAGGCAACGGCATCCGGCAGTATTCGCAAAAAGAACAGAGTTGTTTGCAGAATGGTATATGAATATAGAAAGCCAGTTCACGTTCATCATCAAATGACAAACTTTCATGAACTCTGAATGCATCCCAATCCTTCACACGCAACGGATAGGATGTGTTCAACAAATCATTCTCTTTCAGTCGTTCAAACAAATTTCCTAAATCTTCCATAATTTAAAAGATGATATTGTCATCATGAAATCCTTGGCGTAGGAATGTGCCGTCGTATAGCAGCGATGACTCGCAATACTTGAAATTTATATAGTTCCGCATATATATTTCAAGTATCTTCCCGTCATGATTATAAAGGTAGTTGCTGCATTTGCAATCTTCCCCACGATTCCTTGATTCTGTAAAATACAAATGGGGGATTCGCCCCCAACTTACGTCGGAAAAATCTATGTAGTGTTCAATACAATAATCATTGGTCTTCATCAATGCAACGAATCCAAGCCTAGGGAGAGATAATCCGATTGCAAATCGCATCATTTTCTCAACACTGTCTTCATCGTCAATATATCCTTTGATTAGATTGCAACTTGCATTTACTTTATCTAAATTGACTCCCGAGAAATCAAAAGGATTATCTAGTGTTGGCTTTCCGTATAGTTCGGACAATTTATCTCTATTATAATGATGAAGAGATATGGATATGGAATCCCATCGGGAATGGCGCATTAACTCCTTCGATTCGGGAAGCAGTCCATTCGTATTCAAGTGGACATGTATCCCTTGGAATTCATCCCGATTCAATAACAAAAGGATGTCGTTCACCAGATTTGGTACAACTGAAGGCTCACCACCCGTTATATTTATGCGGTTAACCAGAATATTATTCACCTGTAGCTCCTTTATTATGTCAGATAATTTTTCCAGATTAAATATTCCGTAAGTACACGATTTACCGGCATTAGAGCAAAATCTACAATGAGCATTACATGCGTCTGTGACCTTTACAAACAAATTCACAGACGGTGCAATAGAACCCGGTTTGGACGAGCCTATTGCACAACCTTTATCTTTGATCTTTATAGATTTACCGAATAATGGGAAAAGCATACTTAATCTTGTTGATTTTTCATCACTTCTTTAATGAATGACATTTTTTCTTCATCACTGTCAAATGAAATGAGTCCGCTCCACCAATCAAAGACAGGTAAGGTATAATCGGATCTTGGTATAAAATATCGCGAAACCTCTATATAATTCTTGTCCTTTTCGAGGAGTTGCAAAGCTAAATGGAATTCGTATTCATTGGGGACACTATGGGGACCTTTCCCTTCTCCGCATGAACGGATAAATTTACGGTCTGCAATCCTGACATAGACAGGACCGGTACCTACTTTCTTGGGAAAATATACTTCCGGGTGACAAGGACCATCGCTTTCGTAATCATGTCTTATCACAGCTTCCAATCCATATTTTCTTATTCCACGCTCATGCCTGTTAAACATCACTTCCATCATCTTGGCATTGTCCAGAATACCCGAAGAAGAAATTTCATCCCAATGTTCTTCTAAGGCAATGCTGAAGAAATGGGTTGGATATCCAGATTCGATACTGAAAAAATAGGGCGAATTGTTGGGACTACAATGACTAAAGGAGGTTACTTTTAATTCCTGTAAATCACTTCTTACTTGTTCAACAGTCTTATAACGGCGGAATGTATTCAAATAAGATATTATATTGCAAAGTCTTTCTTTGCAATATAACAGATATGCTTTATCATATGATTCAATGAAGATGTTATTATTGAAAATTCTTTCCCTTAATGCGTTGGTATTTAGAACGCCATGCTTGAATAATTCAAAATTCCTCGCATTTAGTTCGCAATATAATATTCGTATTGCAAAAAAAGCTATTTCATCTCCTCCCTTGCGAAATCTGTCAAAATAATGGGCTAATGAAGCTAAAGCACTTTCTGCATTTGTAAAGTGTTCCTTCTTATTTAGTTCTGCCAAAATATCCGCAAAAGTTTTTGTAATCCCGTGTGCATGTGTGAGTAAATCGTGATATAAACCGTTCTGCAGTTCAAGAACCTCACAAAACGATTTGGGCAATATAATATTTTTTATGCCACGAGCTTCAGAGAACAACGGGGCGATTTCTTTATCCTTAAAACCGGCTATGCCACAGCCGATGCGGGTAACATAGAATACAAGGTTCTGATATTCCTTTGCAAATCGGATGAAATCATCCACATACGGTTTTATCGTTTCTACCCCTCCTTGCATGGTCGGGATGGCATAACTTTGTCCTTGCAGGCCTACACCTTGCCCCATTATGGCTCCGAACTGGTTTACGGCAACCCTTGCTGCCCCGCCAGCGTGCATTCCGCGCAAGTTACTGCCGAACACAAAAATCTCATCATAACCCAGTCTGCTGATTTTATCCGGAGTGAATGCGGGACGATAACTTGTTGATGCGACTGTCACGCGGCTATTTCGGAGGATGTAATTGCATAAACAAGGGCGCATATCGTCATTTGCATACAGTTCTTCTACTAATCTGTCGAACTCTTTGCCCCTTGTAGCATAATCGGTATTTGCACATTCAGCAAAATCGTGGAAAATAGCATACTTCTGCTGCCAGTGTCCTATGACGGTTTTCAAGCTGTCAGGGTTTGAATCGTTGAGGCGCATCTCGAACAAGGATTCCAAAAGTGCGGAACCATATCGAAATAACGTAAACCGCATATCATCTTTTCGCACAACGTCTTCCACGGCATTCTTGCTGTATAGGTATTGTGCTCCGCATGCGGCGATTGAATGGTCGCGCAGTACCAAGTCGGCAAATGTCGCAGTTTTCTGTTCCAATCCAAGCAATGACGCTTCGCTCGAAGTGCCTTCCCAATAGGTTCTTGGGTTGTCATCGGGCATCATGGTCTTGAAGCATGATGAGTGTGCATACTTTTCCTCGAACTCGTCAACAACTTGCAGCAAATCGGTGTCATCATGGAATCTTTTCCTGCATTCGTTGTCGATTTCAAGCGAGACCGTATAATAACAAGCTGCAATGGCTCCTGCCATACAGGCAATGGTGTCTGAATCTCCTCCTATGGAGACGGCCAGTCTTATGACTTCCTCAAAGCTGTTTCCTTCTAAGAAAGCAATGATGGCTTCCGGAACGCTGCCTTGGCAGGAGACATCAAATGTGTAATTCTCGCGTATATCATTAATAGATCTGTCAAGGTTATAACCGAACTTTCTTGTTATATACTTTTTAATAAATGATTTGGTCAAGCCCTCTTTAGCGAGGAATACTGATGCGGCAATCGCTTGTGCTCCCTTTATTCCTTCAGGATGGTTATGGGTAACTTCTGCGCTGATTTTGGCCAATTCAAGTGCTTCGGAAAGTTTTTTCGCGTATAAGCCGACAGGACTGACCCGCATTGCCGAACCATTTCCCCAACTGTTATAGGGCAGGGGATTCCGGGAAAACAACCATCTCCTAAAGTTTCCTCCATATCCTCGGTCGGGATGGGAGCGGCCAAGCTTTTGCATGGTTTCTACCAGTGTGTGCTTTGAATGTTCCGAGTCCTCTACCAACCATTTAGCAACGGCGATGGTCATCGTGGAATCATCCGTGAAGCGACTATCCTTACTGAACAGGTTAAAATCCGTCCTTTTTACGTTGTGGAACTCATAGATTGAGCCTATGATGTCTCCAATAATAGATCCTAACATAATTCTATTTGATAAAATGTAAAACTGCAAGAATCATTATTCCAACAATAATAATCCATCGATTGATATTGATGGATTTGGAAATGGATTCATAGTGTGCGATAACAGTATTTTTAACATCATCTATTGAAATTTTTACATCGTTACAAGTTTTTTGAATGTTGTCGCATGTTTCCGTGAGACTGTTCAGTTTTTGAATAATTATTTCTGCTTTTGTTATCGAATCATCTATCTTTTGGCAAAATTCCCTATGTCGTTCGTCCATCTGTCGAGCGACCCCATCTGTATAACCTTTGACCGTAACAGGCAGTTCTGTAATTCTCCCGATTATATTTGACAAAGCCTGGTCTTGATTCTCTTTGGACCTATTAAATATCGTCGACAACTCAATAAGTATGTCTTTGATTGTATTTATCTCAGACATAGAGGACTTGAACACCTCACGTAGTGTAATCAATTCATCGACACGTTCTGTAAAAATTATGTTTTGTTCCGAGAATTTGTTTAAAGTATCATTCGTAGAGGATTTGAATTCTGCGGATATAGTATCACATGATGTTTTCAGTGCAGCAAAAGTATCTTGAGCTCTAGTAGAGAGACCATCCTGTAACTGCTTCAGTTGTTCTTCCCAATTCTGAATATTACTACGGAGTTCAGTAATAGATTCTATGTAGTCTCTTACGATTTGCCTCAAATTATTGCTGGCATTTACTGTATTCTCAACTTGTTCCCTGGCAGAATCCAAGTTTTGAAGATTCTTTTCCAGCCGTTCTAAAGCGGCGTTAATGTCGTATGGCATAGTCTATCAATTTAGATATTTGTTTGTAATTTCGTTTATTTTCTCGTCATAGATGAAAAGAGTAATTGTCTTTTTCCCATTTTCTATCAGTTTGTCTTTGATGAAATCATCATCGTCTCGAACTTTAGAGGCAAGGTGGGTATTGAATTTGTCAATGTACTCCCATACTTCAGAGTTGGCATTATGGTATAGTGTCATAAAGCCTTCAATATAATTGTTGTAAGCATTTGACTTTAGAGTTTCGTTGTTACCTGCGCCAAGAACAGTTATACAATATACAAGCAAAAGTTGTAGCGCTGCATTATCTGGATGTGCTCTTAAACAGAGCAATGTTGCTCCGTAGAGATGTTTAATATTATCGATTTCACTTCCGGAATTATCTTTTTCAGGATTGATTATATCAATGTACTTTTGGACGACATCAAACCCATCCTTACCCTCAATATCAGTATCATCTTTTAAGGAACAAGGTTTGCCATCTACTTGATAGCCTGTCCTGGCGTATTTTGAATGGAAATAGAGGTGGATAAACTCCTTTAGCCATTCATCATTACCATTCAACTGCCTTTCTATAATGCTATCCTCACAGGCAATCCTCATATCTTCTATCGCACGATACCTCTTTTTTTCAAGATTTTCATATACGAAAGCCGTTAGATAACCTAAACACTTATCTAAGTAATTACGCCCTTCTTGTTTGTCAATCTCATTTACTTTCTTCTGCGCTTGTTCAGTCGAATAATACTTACAGAAGAATTCAAGCATATTCTGTTTGAACTCTTCATTTGTACGCTTGTGTATTTTAAGTTCATAAGTCTGTGATAGATAATCAATAGTGACATCATCAACAAGACCTATACAACATAAACGATATATTGCCTTGTCTGTATCATCCTTATCTCGCTTCTTACAGAAAGCCATTCTCAATTTGCGATACACATCTCTGTCTGCATGGTGTCTTAACCACGCACTGTCCCCTGAGCATTTTGCGATTTTTGAGATAAGCTGTTCAAAATCATTAATTTTCTTTAAATCCAGTTTGTCATATCGGTCTTCATTGATGTCAGCCCATCCCTTAGCCTGGGATATTTTGGAGATTTCGTTCTTAATAGACTTCTCAAATCCTTCCGGGTCTTGTTTTATATTATTCTCCCATGACACCACAACACTAGCATTGCCATCTTCATCTGCATTTGCCATCGCTTGATAAATACCTTCAACAATGTTATCTTCACCTTCAAGTGGTTTAAGCAGATAGGCCGGTGTTTGTTCTGGATAACTACTGAGAATGTTGATAAGTGAGCCTGAGATATATGAACATAGATTGTTATCAAAATCTGTGTACCTATAAGTTGGAGTTAATGTGTCTAGGAATATATACCCATATTGTTTATTGTTGTCCTCTTCTGAAAAAATAGTAATACTCTTTTTCTGCGCAGAAACTTTTAAGCATACATCTTCATTGCCAGTTAAATCTCTCAGTTTGCCTTGTACCTCAATCAAACGTGTTGGCTTTGCATTCATTATGCGGTCGGTCAATTCAACAAGAATAACCTTTTCCTTGAACAATCCTCTGAAAGAATTGTTATGAAACCACAAATTGATGTCCTTATCTATATTTTCAAGAAAACCTTGTTTACGAATAATATCAATAATCCTGTTTATCTGTTCTTCTGTCGCTCCATTATGCTGGCATAAATCTCGTATGTCATCAGCAAGAATAAACTTATTGATATAGCGTTCAAGCCACACAGGATCATCCTGTCCCATCAAATAACGGATATCATTGACTTTATCAATTGTTAATTCTATATATTCTGTTGGGTCAAAAAGGACATAGGAAATCGCGTGCTTTTTGTCACGACCACCACGTCCTGCTTCCTGAACATAGCTTTCGATAGACGAAGGATGATTGACATGGATTGTATATCGGATATTGGGTTTGTCAATACCCATACCAAATGCTTTGGTAGCAACCATCACGCTTTGCTCATTCTCATTAAATAATTTCATGTCTCCAGATGGATGATCGCCTCCGATAAAAGTTCCAATTACCAATTCTTGCTCATTGACCCGCAATTCTGTAGATATACCTGTACGAGTTCCCCAAACATTATCCTCAACTCCGAATGTTCCATGAGCATGAGGACAGAATATTATTCCGGCATTGGGATAGTGTTGGGTACTATCTGAAGCAAAGAAGCAATCCGATTCGAAACCAGGAATATGTGCAATCTGTGTTTCCGTTGTCTCATTTTGGTTAAGCAGCGCAATATCCGATGGTATCTCATGAAGAAGAGAATACATCCTGTTTTTCTTTTCTGTTGCAACAATGTCCTTTAGCTCCCAATCAGACTTAGCCATTAGCACATACTGTTCTAATGGCTCTCGTAGCTTATCAAAGTTAGACCGCACCTCTACAATTCGATAAGTTAGCTCTGGGCGAGCATCTGATTCTGGTCTAACTATCGTCTCACTATCAATTGTAAGATTACCTCCAAGAGTCAACTCTCGCTCTACATCAGCAAGCACATCAAAAGAGGCTGTAGCAGTAAGTCCTATGATTGAAAGTGGACGTTGTGATTTAGTATGCATGAAGTTAATCATATTTCTCCCAAGATGTAAGTATGAAGTACGGAAATCATGTCCCCATTCTGAGACACAATGAACCTCATCAATAATGCCATATGAAAAATACACATGATTCTTTTCCGTCATCGTTAATAAACTCGTACGGAAGTTTTCCATCATAAACCGTTCCGGCGATAGAAACATGAACAAAACGGAACCATTTTGAAGCAAATTCAGTCTTCTCGCTTTTTCTTTGCCATCCATTCCACTATTAACACAGTCGCAGATATCAATACGAGCTTTGCGCAGACCTCGTACTTGGTCAACCATAAGTGACACCAGAGGGTCAACAATAATGGAAACTCCTGGCTGTAAAATACAAGAAAGTTGATATGTCAAAGATTTACCTCCACCTGTCGGCAACAATCCTATGGTTGTCTTATCTGCCAACGTATGGCTGAGTATTGGCAACTGTCCTGGACGGAATGATGGTTTGCGAAAAATGTCGCGAAGAAAATATGTTAGGATTTCCTCGCGTTTTTTAATGACCATATAGGAACCCGTTCCATCTTTTTGAACAAGTGGAGGATATTGAATATTCTCTGCCGTGTAAACCATTCGTTCACGTTTTCTGTAATGAGAAGAACGAATCAAATAAACAGTATCGGCATCAACATTTAGAGGCAGAGCATCAATGTTATCGCGCAAAAGTATGGAAATGTCCATACAAAGGTCGAAATGCGTCTCTGGCATATTTGTCGACACTGTATACCCTAAATGTAAGGGAGAATTCTTAAACTCTTCTGTAGAGACTATACACAAATTGATTGGTGGGAATGATTCTTCGCATCCTGCCAACGAACATATCTGCTTATATTTTTCCTTTAGGTCTGTAATGGCCATTGCTGCACAAGGGACATCGCGTTCTATAATAGTGATGTTCCACTCTTTGGCATCTGTTTTAAGAACTCCAGCCATCATTGCCTCGATCATCATTCGTTCTACACGCGCAATGGCAAGTGGAGCAAGAACGATTTGTAATGCTTCGAGCCAAGAACCAGACAATTTTTTCCCGTAGTTCCCTTTGAGAGTTGCAAGATATTTTATAGAAGCAGCGTCCGTTTCCCAATTATTCATGAAAGCCATATTGTTAAGCTGTTCGATGCGATAGGTGTCCCATCCTCCTTGTAAAGCCATCTTGTCACGGCGTTCGTCATTCAGGCGGGAAAAAATATTGGAATGGTAGCGTCTGCCATCCATTTCAAGGATGAAACCAGTTCGAGCGTCATCATAAGGGATTTCTAAAGCAAAATCAACTCTTTGGTCTTTACTGAATTGCCTGTTTGGAATGTCAACAATAGAAGACAAAGGTCTTTGTGGCTCAAACACCTGAATAAGATATTCACTTTGTGTCCCTCTGAGATACCGATCAATAAATCCCTTTTCAAAAGAACTTTCAAGCATATCCCCATTGTAGAAGTCTGCATTAAAGCGTGGATCTATGACATGTAAAGCCTCATAGATTTCTTGAACACTCAGTTTGTGGGTGGATTTATATTCAACAAGAGCATCTTTATCAGGCTTAATTGAAATATTGTATGTATCTGAAAAAAAGTTTTCTAAAAACAGAGGTGCTTTAGTAGGCAAACCACGAGAAATGATATTGGCAAGAACTGCAAGTTTTGAATCATTGACTATATTATAGCCAAGAGGAATGTTCGACTTGACATCAAATACAGAAAGCGCATTATAAAGTCCTTCCGTCTCTTTTGCCCTATCTGATTTAGTGTACTCCTCAGAAACAGAATCAAGTATAAATCCTGCAAAGAACTGCTCTTTCTTATGTGAGTCTTCAATACGTTTTCTGATATTCTCGACAGTTTCAATTCGGTCAAATTTCTTATAGAAAATGCGCATAGAAATAGTCCAATCACCTTGCCAGGTGCCACGCTCTTTATTGAGCGTAGCATACATGACATCAGGTGCCGTAGCTGCGACAAATTCATCAACGCGCCTGTTATTACTGTAATAAGGGCCAACACAAATGAAATAGTTGTCATTCCCAAATAATTGCTGGAATAAATGTATGAATTTTGCCAGATCGAATGCTTCGACATCAAGAATATTACTAAACAGATGTACTTTTCTTGTGTCGGTTCTTTTGAAATCACTCGCTTCAAGACTATCAAAATCCTTTATTATAGCACTGACATTATATGAAGGATTATAGCATTTTATTACGTCCGATGCTCTTTTTGTAGCGGCAGAAGACGGTTCAACCAAATATATCTGTTTTATGTTTGTTGCTATGTGTTTTTCATTCAAGAAATCAAGCAAACAGATTGTTGCAATCCCCTGTCCACATCCCCAATCAAAAACTTCAACCTCTTTACAAAAAACATCAGCTACAGGCATACTGTTGAACGCCATGTCCAACTTTGCTTTGTGCATTTTACCAAAGCTGTATAGATACATATTCTGATGGTCGTCGTCATCCAAGATGCCTTTTCCACGTTCTAAATCATCATAGAGCTTATTACGTCTGGTTCTGTCTATTGGAAGCAACGATATGGCAGTATCTCTCATTCCAACGAATGAGATGTTTCTACGTTCTTTAAATATCTGTACAAAGTTTGACATTCTTACTTTCCTGTTATAGTATCTGCAAATTTATTAGCTTGATGCCTTTCCCAATTCTCCAATGCAATCCGCTTAGTCGTATTGGCATAGCAGTATTCACAAAGATGAGGGCAGGTATTATACTCACCAATATCCTTGGATACCATACACTCACAGAACTGCCGTTGACCTGGATCCTTCTTATGTGTGCTAATAAAATATCGATTATGAGGCAAAAGAATTGCGCCATCTGGCAATTCTGGTTGGTCAAACAGTGTTGGAGCTGGCATTTCTTCTATCTTTACCTTCATAAAATCCATCAATTCTTTGTCATTCCATGCGAGACGAACAATTAGGTCTCCATCTATGCAACGATTATGGATTATACCGTATTTTCTAATATCTATTTTCTCTCCACAAGTCGCTATTTGAAAATTCCATTCCCTGTCACGATTCATGGCTGAAAGTTTATCTGCAAATTCTTCCATTTGTACTATATTCCATTCATGGAATGGGATTCCACTGGCTTCAAGATTGCGCTTTACTTTTTTATATATGGCAATGTCTGCATAACTAAATACCAACTTCTCAGTATAATCCTTCAATTGGTCGCCAATATTTTGTATCTTCCGTAACAAATCATCTATCGATATGTTATCAGTCAAAAACATTGGGTCAAACCGCCATATAACACAACCTTTGCCAAGTTGCTCGATAAGCAACTTGAATGTTTCAATTCGGTTTGCAAGTGAAGGTACTTTCTCAAGTTTTTCATCTTCATAATCATTCAGAGTGTATTGAACATAGCACTTAATATTCCGTTCCTTCAAAATATGAAGATGCTGCAACAACGGACGTGGATTCTTTGACCAAAAAACAACAAAACGTACCTTGTCATACGAAATATATGATTTAACACCGTTAAAGGGATTCGTCCATGCAGAATATCCTTTTTTCAACCTGTAGAAGAACCAATCAGCATAAAATGCAGGAATGTCTGTACTCCTACTTGCAGAAATAATTAAAGGAGCCTGCATCGAAACGATGGTTCCGTCATCTATCGGTCTTGAAATCTTAGTCCAATCCGCCATAATACTTCGAAATTTATAAATATATTCTTATAAATTGTCCTAATGTAGTCACTTGAAAGTATATTATATCCTCATCTCAACTACGATTAAGTCCCATTTTTATTCATACTTATAGTATATGTTTAGACGCTGTCACGCCATTTTAATTTGCTAAGATAATCATTTTTATTGAATTAACATGTTTAATATCTGATATTTAACACATCTTGAGATGTACAGGCAATCTTATATGAATTTTCTGTTTTTAGAGAATTAGAATGTATTACTTTGCGATTCAATTATTTTCTAAAAATATGTAACGACAATTATGCCATTTGTCTAACTCCATGTCTGCGACATCAAATTAGTTACAAATGAAAGTACTTTACTATTGGTTAGAGTAGCTCCAATCCGTGTTGCCATAGAGAGAGCCTGCAAGACTCCGCTACACTCCATTTTGTAGGTTCTCACAATGGCAACGGTCTTTGGAAAACAGATGCTTGGATGCTATCCAATAGGACTTGCTTTATGGAACATTTCTTAGCCACCTTTGGGCATCTAGGCCGGGTACATTTTACCGTGCAAAACTACTGCGGACGGGAGAAATGTCAAGCACCGCCATGGGCTTTCGGCTGGAGGGATTGACGGAAGCCTTCCGCAAATTTTCTCGTCCCTCCAAAATTGGGGTATTCCGTCCGCACTCTCCGGCCTCATACTTGCCTTATTCCCCCTTGTGTCCGCAGTGGCTGTTTGCACGTAAAACGGTCTTCCCGACCAAGAAGCTCAAAGGAGCTTCACAAAAGGGAAAAATATCAGATTTCACCAACTCTTAAAACACAAGAAATTATGCGGACAAGAAGAATGACTATCGAGCAAGGCCGGAGAGTGGGCATAGACCGCTTTCCCAATTTCCACAAGAACGGAAGCGTCAGGGGCATGAAACGGCTGTACTACGGCAAGGACTGCCTGTTGGTACGTTGTGGCAGCTACATCTATAATGTTTCCGCTGAGCCGAGAATTTACTATCAAGCAACCATCTAATACTTTTTAATTATGTATGAGACAGATTTTCCCGAATACGGACAACAATGCGAACTGGTCACGCCGTGGCGCGGTTATCATCGCGGAACCATTGTAGGCAGGACTGCCAAAGGCTTTATCGTGCAGTTCAGCAGCGGAGCGGAAATAGAAGTGTATGACGACGAGATAGAATTTGACTGATATGTGCAGACTGATGACACCCCGATTGGCGGAAGCCTTGGAAGGCTATCCCCTTTATTCCCAGGACGGCAAGGGAAAAGAGGCTGTTTGTCGTGCCATCTTCGCTCTTGGAGCGGTACGCTGGTTCATCCTTGAAGGTGAGAAAGACGGAAATGACACTATCCTTTATGGTATCGTGGTAGGACTTGCGGAGGACGAATACGGCTACATATCGCTTAACGAGCTGTCGGAAGTGGAGCTTGACCTTACGTCACAAGGCTTGGGTAAGCTACAAGTAAGGCAGCAGGAGAATTTCACTCCTACGCCGTTAAAAAACTTGCAGGACTTCCGCCTGCAGCAGTTCTTAGCCAGATTTGAAGATTAAAATAACCCGTCAACCGTGGTGCAATCAAACGCCACGGCTGACACAAACATCAGTAACCATGCGAACGAAAAACAAGATAATAAAGGAAGTCATCCAATGTGCAGAGGCAAACGGATGGCATGTGGATGCAGAAAAACAGCAGGACAAGAATACCGTCATCTTTGAGTTTTCACAATTCACTCCTGCCGGACAGGACTTCTTCTTTTCGGCTACGATGCAAGAACATAGCCTTGAAAGTCTGGTAAGCGATATGGAAGAGTATTACGAGGGCTTTGACGCAGACTCGGAAGCCTATCTGTGGCTGGACGGCAACGGACACGGCAAAAACGGTGCACCGTACCATATGAAAGATGTACTGGCCGACATGGAAGCGGCGGAGGATATGGTCTGTAAGCTGCTTGATGCGGTCAAGGGCTTGACAAGTTAAACATAAAAACGAACATGGCCTGCTATATCTCCATTGGTGTGGCAGGCTATGAAATTTTCATTCTATCTCCGTTTACGCCCTTTTTTGGGGAGGCCGGCAGTCTTGTAGGCAATCAGGTCATCACCACGGAACTGTATTCTCAGATTGTCCTGCATCCGGAAAAACGGCAACGGCCTTTCCGTATGAGTAATGTAATCATAGATGGTACACCTATGTATGCCGAGGTAACGCGCCGCTTCACTTACCGAATATAATTGTTCCGGCCTAATCTCTGAAAATTGTTTGCATATATCCATATCCACCTTGTTTGGGCGTTAAAGATACAATGCCGAAAATCAAAATGGAACAGGTTAAATATGGGAATACCACGTAGTTCATTGGATTTTTAGGGAATATGTGTCCGTCTGTTCGGAAGTATAATCTGCACACGAGTTGATAGCGGAACTGGAAGATTCTAAAAACAGATAGGTATATATATTTTAGCGTTGACAAGGTTGACAAGAAAGCCAATGTGCAAACCGCATTAAACAGCCGCTAAAAAGCTGCTGTTATACAATACTTTATCTTTTTCTTATAAAAATAAATATAAATATAGATACGTGTGTTTTTGTCAACCTTTGGCTACAAAATTCATAGGATTTTCAAAAGCGTCAACGCTTGTCAACGTTTGTCAACGCATCGTTTTTGATGCAAGTAACTGATACGATGCAACTTGTATCTTGTCAACAACGTCAATCCTGAAATGTGTGCAGATTATATTTCGGAATATGCTTAATAAAAAAGACCATCAGAAGATGACCTTTCAGTTTATGCCTTGTGATTTTATTCACTCCAAAGCGGTTGGTTTTGCCAATTCCTAACAAATCCCATGGCCGAAGTATCTACCATGGGATATTTTGACAATAAGGCAACAAGACGCTGCTTGAATGTATTATTTGGACGGATAATGTCTACAAAGTGTTTCAAGATACAGAGGGTAAAAAACACACGTCCTTGTTGTACGTTGTTATCAACCCAAGGGCGCAACGGCCTTGTCATGGTCAGTGCTCGCAATGAAAGTGAACGGTTCCACAATCTTGCATGGTGGCAACATGAGTTCCGGGTCAGCGTGACAATGGTCATCCATGAAACGAATACAGGGACGGTCAGACCAAAATACCGTGCAACCTTTTTGCGTATCTGTTACTTGCTATGTTTTCATACAGTCGGGTCAGAGTGCCCAAAGGGATAATCTCGGCAATCATCCATGAAGGAGGGTACGGGTCTTCGTAGGACTGCTTGAAATGAACTATGAAATCCTCACGGCTGGTTTGCATCTCCTTGTCGATTAGAGCCAATGTCTTGCTAAACTTGTCTGCATGGGCGAAGCGTGAGAGGTTGGTCATCCAAAACACATCACCCGTCTCGGCGCATACGATGTTTGTAATTGTACTTCGGACTGCTACCTCTATCCGCTCAATCTGGTCAAAGACAAGCTGGCGGAATTCCCTGTCAAACTCATATAGACTTATGGCACTGCCTAAGGTGCTTCCGCTTTTGTATCTGTGTTCGGATTTGGGTACTTTAAGGAAGGGGTACAAATACCCGGACAAGCGATAATAACCTACCGACCGCAATACGCTTTCGGCATCATCTATATCTGACTATATCTGAGCAGTCTAAACCTCTGTCTTGAAGAATGGCCAGAAGTTCGGTTGGAGAAGAATAATGTTTGGTATATTTCATATAAAAATAAAACGACCCGCCGATTTAAGCATTGTGAAGAGGCTTGGCGGGTTCTTGTAGTGCAAAGATACGGATAATACTTGATACTGCCAAATCCTTCATTACTTTTTCTTATAATTTCTTCGCAATCCCTATCTTATGGCTAATTGTTAGTCTGCATAAATACTTCATTCTATAATCTTTTATACCCTTTTGATACGTGATAATTTCCATTTCAAAGTCAAGCCAAAACATATCCTTCAACTGCTGATAGTCAAAACACAAAGCTTTCGGGCGGTTGACCTTGACTACCTTGACCTACTCGCCGCCTGACTCTCTATCGTGTAATCCGACAGGGCTTTTGGCGACAGTAGATTTCCGCTCGGAACATATGGCGGGACGGGATATGCTTAGCAATACTTTGTGGAGGTTATTGCCAAATCATTACCCAATATCTTGGATTTGACACCAATAGAAAAATGCTTCTATGTGCGTTTTCTTCAATTTGTTGAGCTTTGTAGGCAGTGGCTCCTGCAATGATTTTGAAATCAGTTCGTTCTGATTGTCAGGAGAGAAGTGGCGGATGCCAGTAATGCTCTTACTGATTAGTTTGCTCAGGTAGGCAGCCTTCGAAGCATTTATGATTGCAGAATCAAGAGTGTATTTTTCGCTGTAGATGAAGTTGCTGATACGATTGATGCCACCTATCAGTAACTTATACTCGTCAGGATTATGCAGCCCTCTTAGGCAGATGCTAAGAGCTGTCTGATAGATGTCATCACAAACTTGTTGTATGGAATCGTCTTGCAAGTGACGGTAGCGTAGTTCTATTGCAACAAACTTACGGAAGGTATTTTCAGTGATGGACAGGTTGTCAACAATATCAAAGAGAGAGGCTACATCGTAGAGTTGCTTGATGATTTCCATAGAACAGTTCTTTTCTCCCTTGAAGAATGGAATCCCTGTCGTATGTGGGGCAAACGCAGTCAGCTTGTCGCCGAGCAAGTCCTCGGCACTCGGCAGGTTTACCATGACAAGTGGCTCATCCGTCACAAGCAAGGGGCTTTGAATAGGTTTGGAAACAATGCTGCTGTAATGGATGTCCTCGAACAATACATCAAGAAGAATCTTGTCCTGGCCACCATTACCCGGATAACTTACTTCGTAATAGAATTTGGCGTGCTGCTTGGGCACATCGGTTCTTGCAATCCTCTTGACAAGCTCTACCTTTCCAAAACCGTATTCTTGCGCATACTGCATAAGATAATTCTCTATCTGCGTTCCGGGAGGGCAGATAATGTCTATGTCAATCGACAGTCGCCTGCTTGTATTCAGGTGCAACATAAGAGAACTACCGCCTTTGAATACGAACGGGCATCCGGAACGTGCCAAGGCTTCGAGCAAAGAAAACGCCCTGATTGTCTTTTCGGCCAAAGCAAAGTCCCGTATTCCCAGACGCGCAGCCGCATCTGTTATCCATTCTATTGTTCTACTTTTAGGATTTATCATTGTTTATTGCATTTATAATATGTTCTACTTTATCTTTTCGGTTACGGCGCGATGCGTATCTGAGCAATTTGCTCAGATTCACATTGTTCCTCTCATGGACGTATTCATATATATTGTATATTTCCGAGCCGCCTGCAAAAGACAGCTCATTATCACCTAATGCGTCAACAAGGATCTTCTCTATGCGTGGCACTTTACAGCCGTTTACTTCCGTCAATGGCGACTGACCTATTAACTGTCGGACGACAATCGAATCTGTTCCTGCCAAGTAACGCTCACAATCAACAGCTGATGGTGAAAAAAGTATGTTCTTGCCAAGCCTCATGTCCTGCAACGCATGAAATACACTCTCCATTCCGTCTTTCTCCACATCCACAAACGAATAGGCTATATTGGGGATATGCAGCATATATGAAGCCAGCACCCGAGGACTCCATACACACATATCCAGAAACGGAAATTTGGTCTTCAATCTCAAAAATATGTCCTGTTCCTGCTCTGACGGAAGATAGATAAACTCCGGCAACCTGTTTTCAGTCACAATATATCTGCCACGACCGCTGCGTTTAAGCACTCCGGAGGACACCAAACGATTTACTTGTAAATCTACAGCTCCTTCATTAATGTTTGGATATTTTTCCACAATATGACAAAGAAGGTCTTTCCTACGGAAAGTCCCACCCTGCATGGTAGCATAGTTCAATATCTTTTCACTCGTCGTCATAACACGCATTTTATGATTATGCAAAAGTATATCATTTCTGTCAAATATCGAAATAATTTGCCAATAAAATAAGATTTTGAACTTTTCCACTGTTTGCGATGTTAAAAGTATAGACCACGATTAAAAAGGCAAATCACTTTGTACGTGAGTATCTGAGATGGAATTATCATCGTATTCTCCTCCCACTTCTTGAGCATCCGTTATCACTTCCGTTTCAAGGTCAAGCCCGAACATATCCTTCAACTGCTGGTAATCAAAGCATAACGCTTTTGGGCGGTTGACCTTGACTTTCTTGACCTGTTCGTTGCCGACCATTTCTATCGTATAATCAGGCATACCATTTGGTAGGAGTATGGTGAACCTGTCCTGCTTCAGCCCAAGGAATGACGGATGCGATTTGAGGTAGGACATGATGGTTGACCAGTTGGAGCGGTTGGCCGTGGCATTTTGGTTACGGCTATTGAACAGGGAGGCCACGGCTGCCATATTCAAGTAAAGAATGGGACGTGCTTCTATGAACTCGATTTCTTCCTTGGCAGCCAACGGACGGAAACTCTTCAGGTAACGGATACGGTAATGCGCTTTCTCTACGCACTTACCCATCGTCTGGAAGCCTTGCAGCATGTTCCAGAAGTCGGCAACTTCGGAACTTTCCTGGGCAAGCTCGTTCTGGACGCGCATTCCCTTGACGGCGGTATCGAACAGGCCGGTATAGCTGAAAGGCACATCCAGCACGGTTTCCAACGTGCGGAACGTGGCCAAAGGAATCACCCAGTTGCCGAAAATACGGTCATGTATCGTCTCGTCTTCCATCTTGGCGGCCAGTTCCCGCTTCACGATGGAATAGGTGTCCGAAAAGTTCTTCTCGAACAACTCCCGGTGATTCAGTATCTCTATGGTCAGATGTGTCAGTCCCAAGTTGCACAAGGCTACCAAATCTTCATAGCGGCTTTTTTCCTTCTGGCTAAACGAGGTCTTGGAAAAAGCGAGGAACAGGACACGGGTGTAGAGTGCCATGTCCTGCGTGGGCTTGTCTTGTCCACAAAGTACCACACCTGTACTGACGATGGTCTGTGCCGCCATGCCGTCCGTACCCGTGTTTTTCTTTGTCTGACCGCCACCACCCCAAAGTCCTTTCAGATAGGCTATCTTACGGATGTCAAGGTCGTTCTTGTACTCGTCAAGCACCACGAGCGTATTGACAGCCTGCGACACTCGGTCGTTCATGGCCGGTACGGAAGTGACACCAAGGTTGGGAGGGTCAACGCCGTGCAGGAAAAACGCCTGCAATGAAGTGGCAAGCGTTGTCTTTCCAGTTCCCTTCTCACCGAAAAGATTCAGTATAGGGAAATGCCTTGTGCGGCGGAAGATTACATCCCGGAACAGGGTGGACAGCAGATAACAGAAAGCAACGGTAGCGTTCTCGCCGAATACTTCCATCAGTTGTTTCACATAGTTGTATAGCTTTATGCCGTTACGGTTCTCGTGTATCATCAGACGTTCAAACTGGAAAATCTCCGGGTTATGAATGTAGATTTTGGACATAGCAGGAATATAGTACGCCTTTCCGCTGACACCACGGACAATGCCGAGGTCATCCACAGCTTGAAATTTTCCATCAGCAAGAAGTCCGTTACCAAAGGCGAAAAAGCCTTCTGCGGCGTTCCATCCTAATTTGCGCACACGTTCCGCCGTGTCGGTCTTGGAGTACAGATACTCCTTGACACGGTTGAGCTTGTCTATCTTGGCCAGCCACACATAGTTGCCCACGGAGCCGACCTTTTGCTGAAAGTTATTTAGCGAACACAATTCGGACTCCCTCAGTTCAATGACACGGCATATATTATAGGTGTTGCGCATACGGAAGATGCGAGTGCCGTTGTTCTCGTCCTCAATGTGGAACAGCGGTTCCATGATGAAGTTGGAAATCCTTGACGGCTCCTCGTCGTCATCCCCGGTGGCGTAATAACAATTCTCCCGGATGAACAGCCCATGCTGGCGAAGCAGTTCCGCTTCACGCTGCCTCTCATCCATCGGTGTGAGTTTGTCCTGCCTTTTCCGTGCCTCTCCACGGGCTTGCGTTACGGCATCACGCCACAGTTTGGCTTTTCCGTAGATTCTGGCCAATTCATCAATGCACTGATTGAATATCAGCTGGTCTTTCACATAGCGCATCAGGTCGGCTATCTCTGACACGCATTTCCGTTCTTCCATCAAAGAGTCCGCGACAAGAAAGCGTTTCTGTGCCAGCCAGACAATAAACAGCCTTTCTTTCAGTGAAGTGTAATCCTCCCGGCAATGAATGAAATTGTCTGCATCGTTCTTTCCAGGTTTCACATCCCAGCCGTTTTTACCGACGGGGATTTCGGCAAACGGCAGTTCCCTTACGGTTACATGGAAACCTTTCCTGACAGCGGCTGTCCCGTTTGCCATGACTGCCTCGAATCCCGGTCCGAAGGGTTTGCCTTCACTGACATCGGAATCAGGGATGAAGCATAATGAAGTGGTGTACTTTTTCAGTTGCTCAAACTGGCTGTCCGTCCATGCTGTACCCAATGCGGCCACGGTATTGTCGTAGCCGACGGACTGCATACGCAACACGTCAGGCGCCCCCTCCACGATGATAAAGTATTCCGCACTGCGTTCCCGGCTCGCCCGGTCTATACCGAACAGGCATTCCCCCTTGGCATACACCGCGCTGTTTGGTGAATTGATGTATTTCGGTGCTTTCGGATTGTTTCCGATGTAACGGGCGGTATAAGCGATGATGCGTCCCCACCTGTTGCGTATGGGAATCATTATCCTGTGTCTGAACATGGCATAGACACGACCGTCATCTCTGCGCCGGAGCAGACCCAGCTCGAAAAGTACATCCTCGTCCAGTCCTTTTGTCCGGCAGAACTCCATGAACGCACCTCCGTCACGCGGCGCGTACCCGATACCAGCAACCAAACAGAACTCTTCCGGCCATCTTCCATAAGCATATTCACGGGCAAGGCGGCTTTCATCACTGTCAGGCATCAGCAGGCTGCCTACGAAGAAGTCCTGTACATGGCCGAGTATGGCAAGAAGCGTTTCCTTGTGCTGAATCTTTGCGACTTGCTCCTTGTCTTGTTTTTCTACATGCTCAATGGGAATATTATGCCGTCTGGCCAAGAACTCGATGGCTTCCATGAAGGAAAGGTTTTCTTTCTCCATGATGAATGTGATGGCATCACCACCCCGGTTGCAGCTGAAACAGTGGAACAGGTTCTTTCCTGGACTGACAGAAAAAGAGCCTGTCCGCTCCTCATGGAACGGACAAATGCCCATCAGGGTCGAGCCTTTTCTTGATAACCTGACATATGGCTCCAATACATCCGTGATGGAAAGCTCTCTGACCTTGTTGATTGTTGACTCGCTTATCATAAGGTGGTCAGGAGTTTCCAGCAATCAATTATGGACTGGCCGGAGTATTTTGGACGGCTGGCATTATCGGGATTAAGCGGCTTGATATAGCCGCTTTCCTTATATTTTCTAAGCGTCTTGTAACTGATACCCAGTTCCGCGCAAGTACGCTTGACCGAATAAACCCCTTCAGGGTCACATGTTGGCACTAATTCTCTCATCCGCTGTAATGTTTTATCGTATGCCTGTTCCGTATGTCTCATGAATTACAGTATAGGCATATCCTGATATTGTTTTCTTATTTCTTTTTATCTAAACTATTTTTGTTTATATCGGAAGAAGTATTACCGAAATAGTCCTGAACCGTGCGTTGCAGGAGGCGGAGGTCAGCCGTCCTGTATTCCACTTTGCCGGGTCTCTTGTAGCATACCACTTTCCCTTGCCGTCTCCATCTTTCGACATTCCGGCGGCCGAACATCTCGTAAGCCTTCCTCTGGCTGACAAATTCCGGATCTGCATTGTCGGATTTCAGGTATTTGACAATTCTTGCCGCAAGATCGTTCAGGAACGTGTCATAAGGGATTAGGCGGTCTAAAAACTGGAGGAACTGCATAAATCCAGGATTTACAAGGTACGTATTACGGTTATGGTCTGTTTCTCCCTGTCCGTCCGTGTCTTGAACTGACGGTTGTAGATGGCACCAAGCTCTGAGGCTTGGGTTCGAACGCTTTTCAGCCTGGAGATGTGGAAGGTGATTTCATCGCCAACTTCGAGTGCGACAAGCGCAGGACGGATTTTTTCCATGTTTTCTGCCATAATATTTGTTTGTTTAATGATTAATGTTTAACTTTGTAGTCGATAATTCAATTTATATCATCGGCAAAATAACATAAAAAGGTTTATATAGCCAAATATTTGTTTGATAATTGTTGATTTAATATTGCAATTTAAGGTTTGACCCATGAATATAGACATTAAAGACGTACATGTGGGACAGGCTATTGACCAACGCCGCAACGAACTCGGCCTTTCTAAGTCTGAACTTGGACGCAGGCTTGGCATCCCCCAACAGCATATCAACCGCCTTCTGGAAAGGGAGACGATGGAGACCAAGCGGCTTGTCAAAGCTTGCAAGGCATTGGACTTTAATTTTTTCGCCTTGTTCTGCCCGGTCAATCCCAAAATATCCGCATACCTCGCGGCTGTAGCGTTGAACGGGGGAGATGCCCATAACAACATTGGCGACAGCGGACTTGCCGCCCAGCTTGCCACCGAACAGGCCAAGGTGGAAAATTTGAACGGCACTATCAAGCTATTGAAGGAGCAGATAGATAGCCTGAATGCACAAATTATCCGTCTGGACTCCAATCTGAAGGACAAGGACGCCATCATAGAACTATTAAAAGAAAGGAGGTAATATCAAAAGATAAAATCACCAATCGTCAAATCATCACGCGGCATCACGGGAATTTTTATGGCGATTCAATGTTTCTCTTTTGCGGAATGATATTGTATTGCTTAATTGATAGCACATACAAATTACATACAAAACGTATATAAGACATTGATAATAGGTTTTATATTACAGTCGCCCAAGCTGCAATAGAGAATTAAGATACATTTGAGACAAGAACCTCACGCAAACGCCCTTAAAAGCATACAAATCACATACGAAAACTTTCTAACGCATTGTTAGTCAGAAAAGTATTAAAGAGGCGCAGGCGGCTCTCAAAGAGGCATAAAACGATATACATGCGACGAAATCCTCCCGAACCAATCGGTTCGGGAGGATTTTTATAACCACGACCGGCAACTCCTATTCAGCGAATTGCTGCGCCACCGCCGCATCGTAGTCGGCATTGGTAAAAGTATAGGTCCAACGGGTTCTGACCGCATGAGATGCCGTTACCTCCTCCTCATAATTCCAATCGATAGTAGAGTCCTGCCTCGAATAATAATCGGAATCGCGCGGCGGCTGATACCCCTTGATATAAATCGCTTTAGTCCCATCCTCAAAGACAACTTCCACATACCGGATATAGCTCGACGGAGGTGGACAGTATGCTATTGCCCCATCCACCCTTTCGCTCTCAAAACTTTCGCCCGGCTCTATGATTTCGTTTTCGATTACCAACTCACCGTACTCGCGTGCCACGGAGAGCGTAATCCGGTGATCGCTGTCATTGGCCCAGATAAAGTAACTAAAACCTCCGTAGTCTGTATCGTTGCTACATCCCGTCATACAATACGCCAGCGGCAACGTTGCCAATATACCGAATAATAGTCTTTTCATAATCGAAACATTAGGAGGGATTGTTTGTAAAATATTTATTCCCATGTAATTTACAACATTATAACGACACACACAAATTATTTACAAAAAAGAACAAGACACCGTCCATTATCAAACCAACCACCACATGCCTCTTTAATCATAAAAAATAATTTTCAAAATACAGCACGTATAAACCCCACACACGATCCTGTGACAAATACTGTTCGATCTCAGAGTATCTCCATTTTCATTCGGCTCCCCAGGATTCGGCGAAACGGAAATTTTTCGTACCTTTGACTTCATCTTAGGTACTCCGCCTCGGCAAAGTGCAAATATAAATTTGCTCATACGGCCGGTTCGTTCGTATCTTTGTTTTCGAGAGAATCTAAATTATCCGACGGCAGCAAGGAATCATTCCGGCAAAAGCCGTATCGAAGTCTGCAAAAGCTATGAAAAAAACACTGCTGGCAATACTTATCTTATTCAGCGCTTTCTACGCATCGGCACAGGACAGAGGTTCCTGGGGCATAGGTCCGAAGATCAATCTCTACACCCATACCGGCCGGGGCGCCGTCTTCGGCATCGGCGGCTATTTCCGATACAGCCTGACCGATGCGCTGCGGCTGGAAACGGGAATCGTCATTCCCTGCAAATCGGAATGTTCGGTGGACATCGGGTGCGACGCCCATTATCTCTTCCACATAACCGAACAATGGAGCCTCTTCCCCACAGTCGGCGTCAATGTGAACGACTTGGGCAAATGGTCCTGCGGCTTCGATGTGGGCGGAGGCTGCGACTACCGGATCACCCGCCGCTGGAGTACATCGCTCATGTTCAAATACCGTTTCCAGACAGCCATGTTCGCACGGAATCCGATCCTGATCTCCCTGGGCGGAACTTTCACATTCTGACGGAAAAACACGGCGTTTATCGCCATTCAGACCTGCGATTCAAATGCTTCGGGATCGCGGATTGTACATGCCCACCCTCCCTTCCGAAAAGAGCATACTGGAATAATGAAGGTTCCGACCGCATCCAAGAAAGAGGCCGCCCAAAGCAAAATAAAGTTTCGGCGCCCGAAACGAATCCGGTATAAACGAATACAGCCTCCAAGGAGAATCCTACACACGTCGCTGAATACCCGAAAGTCCAGCCCGTTTTTCGCCTCCGACCGCAACCGTTCCGGACCCATATTACGTATTCAGTCCCCTCAATTCCGCCCCTCGGAAAACGTTCTTCATCAGCAAGGGGGGGGGAAATGATCGAACAGAAAAAGCACCGAACCGACAGCATAAAAGAAGCCCGGAGCAAATTGCTCCGGGCTTCTTTTATTTCCTCGGGTTCTCTCTTTAGAAGCAATAAACGCACGTAATACCGAAGTTGCACAACGCCCGTTCGTTGAACTCGGAATGCGATCCCCCGTCCCAATAAGCGATTCCGGGACCGAAAGCCGGCGACCAGTCGAACGAAAGACGTACCGGAGCCCCCTTGAAGGCAATACCCAGTTTAGCCGAGCCGGCCACGCCTACATAAGCGTAATGCCCTTTGCCGCCCACATTGATACCTGCACCGGCATCGAAGAACCAACGGCCTGCCGACGGAGTCCAATCCATATTGCAAACATTCCAATTATACAACACCGAGAAATCGGCCGTCACCGTACCGCCGGCATTGGCCCAATAAGCACCGAAACGGGCTTCCACATAATTATCGTTGCTGAATACATACTGTCCGACAGCCTGGAAACCGGATCCGATACGACCACCGACCGTCCAATTCTGGGCAGATGCCGACCACGCGAGCAAGCCCATTGCCAATGTAAGTAAAAGTTTTTTCATCGTATGAAAATTTAAAATAATTGAAATATACTTTCCTAATTTAGATATATAAAGGTAATAATAATTTTCCGGAGTTTACCCCTTTCTCCGGAAAATTTCAACTTTTAGGCCAATATCGCTCTCTTTTCGGTCAATCCGTAACTTTTACCGGAGCAATCCCTATTTAGTCTTGTACGAGCATTTGTAACGCCCCTTCGTCAAGCTCATCAACTTACTCTTAATCAGATTTCTGCGCAACGGAGACAGGCGATCCGTGAAGACGACTCCTTCCAGATGGTCATATTCGTGCTGGATCACCCAGGCAGGCAGCCCGGTGAACTCTTCGTCGTGCGGCTCGAAATTCTCGTCCAGATAGCGCATCCGGATCGCAAGCGAACGCCGCACGCTCTCGTGCAATCCCGGCAGCGAAAGACATCCCTCTTCGTAGAGTTTCGTCTCCTCGGAAACTTCGTAAATTTCGGGATTGATGAACGCACGCCGATAATCGGCCAGTTCGGGATGATCTTCGCCCCAAGGCGTGCAGTCCACGATGAACAGGCGGATGCTTTTACCGATCTGGGGAGCCGCAAGCCCTACGCCCTCGGCCTCCTCGAGCGTGAGGAACATATCCTCGATCAACTTTTTAACTTCGGGATAGTCGGGTCCGATCTCCCGGCATTTTTCGCGCAGTACCGGCGCCCCGAAAACAACTATCGGATAAATCATAACTTTTTTCCATTTTTAACCCGGCCGCAGCCGGAAAACTAACTTCGGCTCTCCATATATCCTTGCAGGATAATGGTCGCCGATATCTTGTCCACAAGCGCCTTGTCCCGGCGGGCCATCTTGCCCATACCGCTCTCGAGCATCGTGCGGTGAGCGATGACCGAGGTGAAACGCTCGTCGTAAAACACCACCTCCTTGTCGGGATAGGCCCTGCGCAGGCGGGCCGCCAACGGTTCCACGTAACGCCACGTTTCGGACGGAGCGCCACTCATTTGCATCGGCTTTCCGATCACTATGGTCGAAACGTCATTCGCCGCGAAATATTGCGCCAACCAGCGTTCCAACCCTTTGGTTTCGACGGTTTCGAGCCCTCCGGCAATGATCCGCAAGGGATCGCTCACGGCGATTCCCGTGCGCTTCGTTCCATAATCTATGGCCAAAATACGTCCCACGATCTTACCTTATCCAATAGCTCGAACAACACCGGCCCACACACCCTCACGGACATCCCCGATACAAAGCACACTGTACTCGCCGTCCGACACACCCGCGCGAAACCCGCATACAGCCCTGTCAGACATTCAATTTCTTGAGGAGGCTGCGCAGCGAGCACTCCGCATCGACCAGTCCGAAGAGGGCATCGATCGCCACGCGCTCCTGCTGCATCGTATCGCGGTGGCGCACCGTCACGGTATTATCCTCGAGGGTCTGGCCATCGACGGTCACGCACAGCGGCGTACCGATCGCATCCTGCCGGCGGTAACGCTTGCCCACCGAATCCTTCTCGTCATACACGACGTTGAAATCATACTTCAACAGATCGACGATCCGCTGCGCCACTTCGGGCATGCCGTCCTTCTTCACCAAAGGCAACACGGCCACCTTCGTCGGAGCGAGAGCTGCAGGAATCCGCAGCACGACGCGCTCTTCGCCGTTTTCGAGCTTCTCCTCGGTATAAGCCGCCGACATCACCTGCAGGAACATACGGTCCACGCCGATCGAGGTTTCCACGACGTAAGGCACATAACTTTCGCCTGTTTCGGAGTCGAAATACTGGATCTTCTTGCCCGAAAATTTCTGGTGGTTCGACAGGTCGAAATCCGTGCGGGAGTGGATGCCCTCCACCTCCTTAAACCCGAACGGGAAATTGTACTCGATATCGGTCGCGGCATTGGCGTAATGGGCCAGCTTGTCGTGGTCGTGGAAACGGTAGTTATCCGCCCCGAAACCGAGCGCCCGATGCCATTTCATACGCGTATCGCGCCATTCGGCCCACCACCGCATCTCCTCGCCCGGGCGGACGAAGAACTGCATCTCCATCTGTTCGAACTCACGCATGCGGAAGATGAACTGCCGCGCCACGATCTCGTTGCGGAACGCCTTGCCGATCTGGGCAATGCCGAACGGCAGCTTCATGCGGCCGGTCTTCTGCACGTTCAGGAAATTAACGAAGATACCCTGCGCCGTTTCGGGCCGCAGGTAAATCGTATTGGCGCCTTCGGCCGTCGATCCCATCTGGGTCGAGAACATCAGGTTGAACTGCCGCACCTCGGTCCAGTTGCGCGTACCCGAAATCGGGCAGACGATCTCGCAGTCGAGGATGATCCGCCGCAGCTCTTCCAGATCGTTGGCGTTCAACGCGTCGGCAAAGCGCTTGTGCACGGAGTCCCGCGCTGCGGCAATCTCCAGCACACGGGGCGAAGTCGAGCGGTACTGCTCCTCGTTGAAGTTCTCCTTGAAGCGCTTCTTCGCCTTATCGACCTCTTTCTGAATCTTGTCGTCCTGCTTGGCCAGCCACTCTTCGATCAACACGTCGGCGCGGTAACGCTTCTTCGAATCCTTGTTGTCGATCAACGGGTCGTTGAACGCCCCGACATGGCCCGAAGCCTCCCACGTGCGGGGATGCATGAAGATCGCCGAATCGAGGCCGACGATGTTCTCATGAAGACGCACCATCGAATCCCACCAGTAACGCTTGATATTGTTCTTCAGCTCGACGCCGTTCTGCCCGTAATCGTACACGGCACCCAGTCCGTCGTATATTTCGCTGGAAGGAAAGATGAAGCCGTACTCCTTGCAGTGGGCTACCAGTTTTTTGAAAAGTTCTTCCTGAGTCATCGTATTTTGCATTTACTATTTTCTGAAAAACAAAAGTACAAAATAAATGGGAATGTAAGGTACTCCGAACCGTTTTTTCTATCTTTACGCCAAAATTCGGAAATATCCGGAGCGGAAGACAAATACATCTGTTTCATATTCATCGTACCCGAACGAATAACCATCAAAAAATACACAAATGAAAGGATTGAAACTTCTTCTTCTCACGTTTGCAACCCTCGCGATTACGGCTTGCAGCGACGACACAACGGATGAATGGCATGGAGATTTCGGCTCCATTCAGGTCCCCGATACACGACAGCTCTCCCAGAAGATCCCCGCAGGACAAACCGCAGGGAATTCGGAAATTTTCTTTTCGACGAACGATGCCTGGAATTCCGCCATCACGGACGAATCCCGCGCCGAAGCCCCGACGTGGGTACGCATAAATCCCGATCACGGAGATGCGGCAGGCGATTACGACATCCGCGTCGAAACGGATCCCAACACCGCCGAAGAATCCCGCACGGCCTTTATCGAAATCACCTGCGGCACGAACTCGATTCTCATCACCATCACCCAGCCGGGAACCGATGGAGAGGATACCAATGAACCGGACGAACCCAACATCGGAGAACAGGTTCGGTATTGGCAACTGCACAAGATCGTCGGGCGCGACGCTTCGGGAAGTCTGATTGCTGAAATGGAATATACTTATGAACTTCCGGCGGAATTCAGCAAGGAGTGCCGTATCACGGGTTTCAAAATATCCGCAGCGGACAAGAACGGCACGCTCCGTCCCGTCGAAACATGGCAGTTCACCTACGAGGGAGACGATTGCATCCGATTCTCCTTCACCCGGGAAATCGATGGCGAGCAACCTTATACGCAAACTGCAGACGGAACCCTATACGGCTACTTCTGCGATGTACGAAGCGGAGGATACGAACTCACCTCGACACTTTCCGGCAGTGAAATAGAAACGTACGGCTTCGATTGCACATACGGCACCGGCACCTTCAACTCCGACAAACTCACCTCCATATCGCGTTACAATTCCCTGACTTTGGAACCCATCTGCGAAAAATACGAATGGGAAAAAGATCCCTGGGGTCCGCTGGAGGCTTGGGATAATTGCAGTGCTGTCATCCGAACGCTCGAGAACGAGCCAAATACGGAAACATTCCGGCAAGAGTACGGTTACGACTACGATGAAACGACGGCTTGGAGCGATTTCATCTACGAATTGGAAGGCACTCCCCTCCTCAACAGCGACCCGGTCCTGCTGCTGGTTGCCGAACCGGATATCCTGCGCGGACTGGGTTTCTTCAGCAGTCTCAACAACGATCTTTTCCGAACGGTCACGACCCGTTCCGACGACGCGGTTACGACCCAGACCTTCGAATACACGCGTCAGACAGTCGCACACGATGCTGAAATTGCGACACCGCTCATCATTACCCGCACGACCCGAAGCGACGAGCGGGAGAGCGTCTGTCGATTCGAGATTCAATTCCGCCGCTTCGACCTCCAAAATTAGAAATTCGTACTTTGCGGCCAGCCTGTGCGCACCCGGCAACGAAAAGCGAGGAAAGGTTCTTGCCATTCCTCGCTTTTCGTTACCGATGCCCGGTCCGGTCATTTCGCTCCCATCTCCGGGATAATCGTCCATTCGTTCGACTTGCAGTCCTTATTTCAGAGTTTCCGATCATTCGAAAAAAGATTCACCTTATGCTCTTCCTCAAAAAAGAAATACGGCACAGATCGGCAAAAATTTCCCGGCAGTCTAAACTTACGTTCTCCCTTCGGAAGAAAAACCTTTCTACGACAAAACAAAGTGAACCCGGAAGACGATAATCCACAGCCAACTCTTCCCGCAACGATTAAAGAGTCGCACGCCCCGTTACGATGGTCCCGTCTCTTCCTGCCCACAACCTGCGCAACGATGGACCGCAGCGGCAGAACAAAAAGCTGTCTAACACGTCCGATTTTAATGTTTTCGCCCCTGCCGGATAAACTCCGACAGGGGCAACTTTCAATTTCGGGGATTTGGCAGACAGCTTCGTCACAGCCGGAACTATTGCAGCAAACCGCTCTGTCGGAAGCTGTACTCACCGCCCCGCGCGATAATCAGGTGATCGAGCAGCCGAATATCGAACAGCGCAGCCGCCTCGGCAATTTTCTTCGTGAGAATCTTATCCTGCTCGCTGGGCAAGGCAGCACCGGAAGGATGGTTGTGAACCAGGATAATCTGCGTGGCCAGCAGTTCGAGGGCCCGTTTGATGACCAACCGGTGATCCACCACCGTCGCCTGCACCCCGCCCTGGCTTACCCGCTGCCGCTCGACGATCCGGTTGCCCGTATTGAGGTACAGGCACCAGCACTCCTCGTGCTTCATCTCCGTCAGCAGGGGTCTGAATATTCGGACCACATCGTTGCTCGAACCGATCGGATCGGGGCCCAACTCCCTGGCAGCAAGCACCCTCCGGCCCAATTCGACAGCCGCCTGAATCCGGGCAGCGCGTTTGAGGCCGATCCCGGCAGCCATACGCAACCGTGCGATGTCGGCATATCCCAATGCAGCGAGCCGCCCTTCGAAACTGGACAGCAGCGCCCCGGCAAGCCGCTCCGAATCACCGTCATCCAGCAACAGTTCTAACAACTCCTGATCGGTCAGCGTTTCAACGCCCCGGGAAAGCAGTTTTACAGATGCCTCGCTCATGACACCCCGGTTCCTTTCGGCCGGTAGAGCCGGTCGATTTTATCCAGAATATCCCCGCACGCTTCGTCACTCATAGCACACGACACGGAGTGGGCCGCACATTGTTCGGCCTCCTTCTTCGACTCGCCCTGCCCATGTCCCACACGGATACCGTCGATCACGACCGTAGCGTCGAATATCGGATGATTCGACGAATAATTCCGGCCGTGCACCGTTTCGAAAGCAATGGTATGATGCGTCTTCTGACACCATTCGATTAACCGACTTTTGAAATCCGTCTCCTCGTCCGTCAGGTTGTCGAGATTCAGGTAACGGTAATATATATTGTTGATAAGCAATCGATTGGCGAACTCATATCCCTGATCGAGGTAGATCGCCCCGATCATCGCTTCGAAAGCATCCCCGTAGATATGTTTCTGGTTGGTGCTTCCGGTCGGGTTGGCGATCACGTACCGGTCCAACCCGATCGTCCGGGCGATCGTATTGAGCGACTGGCGCGAAACGATCTTCGAGCGCAACTGCGTAAGAAATCCCTCCTGCCGGTCGGGAAATTCGATATAAAGATAGTCCGATGTCACGGCTTCGATCACGGCATCGCCCAAAAACTCGAGCCGTTCATTGTTGATCTGCCGTCCGTCGGCTAAAACTAAAGAAGCTGACTTGTGAATCAAAGCCAGCTTGTAAAGTTCGATGTTGTGCGGAACGAATCCGAACAGCTCATCGATAATTCTGTAATACTCCTTATCCTGCCCGTAATTTCTTCTTACGGCACGGCGTACGAAATTCCACACGGCACGGACGAGGTGTTAAATCTTACGGAAAATAACCGTCGAGTTATGACCGCCGAAACCGAACGTATTGCTCATCGCACACTTCACATCGCGCTTCTGCGCCTTGTTGAGCGTCAGATTGAGTCGGGGGTCGATTTCGGGATCGAGGTTTTCGTTGTTGATCGTCGGGGGAATCACATCGTTGTTGATCGCAAAGATGCAGGCCAGCGCCTCGACAGCACCGGCAGCACCCAACAGGTGCCCCGTCATGGATTTGGTCGATGAAATATTGACATCGTAGATGTGATCGCCCAACACGCCGTGCAGAGCTTTGAGCTCGGGCAGATCGCCCGCAGGTGTCGAAGTGCCGTGTACGTTCACATAGTCGATATCTTCGGGTTTGATACCCGCATCCTTGATCGCGTCGCGCATGGATTTCATGGCGCCTTTGCCTTCGGGATGGGGAGCGGTAAAATGATATGCGTCCGCAGAACGGCCGCCGCCGACCATCTCGCAGTAAATCTTCGCACCGCGTGCCTTGGCGTGCTCGTACTCTTCGAGAATCAGCGCACCGGCGCCTTCGCCGATGACGAAACCGTCACGATCCTTATCGAACGGACGCGAAGCGTGCACCGGATCGTCGTTGCGCGTCGAGAGAGCCTGCATGGAGTTGAAACCGCCCACGCTGGGTTCATTGACGGCAGCCTCCGAACCGCCGGCGACCATCACGTCGGCCACACCGAAACGGATGGCGTTGAACGAATCGATCAGACCGTGATTCGACGAAGCGCACGCCGAAACCGTACAGTAGTTGGGGCCCATGAAACCATATTTGATGGAGATGTAGCCCGCCGCGATGTCGGCGATCATGCGCGGAATAAAGAATGGGCTAAACCGAGGAGTTCCATCTCCTGCGGCGTAGCCCAAACACTCATCGAAGAACGTCTTAAGTCCTCCGATACCGGAACTCCAGATCACGCCGATCTGCTCCAGGTCCTCCTTCTCGAGATCGAGTCCCGAATCCTCGACAGCCTGCGTGGCCGCGATGAGGGCATACTGAGTGAAGAGGTCGTATTTACGCACCTCCTTACGGTCGAAATGCTGCGTCCAGTCGTAATTTTTTACTTCACAAGCGAACTTCGTCTTAAATTTCTCGGCATCAAAATGAGTAATCGGCGCGGCGCCGCTAACTCCTTTTTCGAGATTGGAAAAAAACTCTGCAATATTATTGCCGAGCGGGTTGATGGTACCGATACCCGTCACGACTACTCGTCTTTCTGTCATAAATTTAAGGCTTTAAGGTTTGCCGGTTGGAAAAATCGTAAATTATTTCTTGTGTGCCTCGATATAGGAGATAGCGTCGCCAACGGTAGCGATCTTCTCTGCATCCTCGTCAGGGATCTGGATATCGAAAGCCTTCTCAAATTCCATGATCAGCTCAACGGTGTCGAGTGAATCGGCTCCCAGGTGGTTGGTGAAGCTCGCTTCCGGAGTAACCTCAGACTCTTTAACACCCAATTTGTCAACGATGATCTCGACAACTTTTGACTGTACTTCTGACATAATTTTAATTTTTTAGTTAAACAATCATTTATTAAAAATTGAAATTCTTTCTATCAAACAATCGCACAAAAATAACACTTTTTTTATTACTTTTGACATTACAACCAAAGAAATTGCCGTTCTTCGGTCGCGTATTCAATATAACACAATATAAATCAATACTTTATGAAACTACTGTTAATTTCCAACTCCACGAACGCCGGAGAACCCTATCTGAAATACCCGATGCCCCGCATCGACGAGTTCCTCGGAAGTGTCCGCGAAGTGGTTTTCGTCCCTTATGCAGGCATCACCTTTTCCTACGCCGAATACGAAGCGAAAGTGCAGGCCCGTTTTGCGGAATACGGCATCAAGGTACGTTCCGTACACCGTTCGAAAGATCCCCGGCGTATGATCCGCGAGGCGCAGGCCATCTGCGTAGGCGGCGGCAACACCTTCGCCCTGACCAAGAAAATGCAAGAGCAGGGGCTGTTGAAAGCCATCCTCGGCAAGATCAAGGCCGGCACGCCCTACATCGGCTGGTCGGCCGGCAGCAACGTCTGCTGCCCGACGATCTGCACCACCAACGACATGCCCATCGTCGAACCGGAATCGTTCAAGGCTATCGGGGCCGTGAAGTTCCAGATCAACCCCCACTACCTGGACGCCAACCCCGAAGGTCACGCCGGAGAGACCCGCGAGCAGCGTATTCTGGAGTACATCACGGCCAATCCGCGCCGCTACGTCGTCGGCCTGCGCGAAGGCTGCATGCTTCATTATGAAAACGGAAAACTGGAACTGATCGGCAGCCGTCCGATGCGTATTTTCAAGAAGGGCATCGCCCCCTACGAGGTGAAAGCCGGGGACGACCTGTCATTCCTATTATAATTATGGTATGCCCCGTATTTTCCGCAATCCCTGACAAACCGTATTCGTAAGTATGGAATTAATGACCGCTCTCAACCGACTGCACGGCGGCAAGAACATCAAGCTGCCCTACTTCATCGCCCAGCTATCCCGTTATGCCGTACCGAAGGTGCTCCTGCGCAGCCGGTTGGAAGAGATTCTGCGCGACGGAGAGAAACGTTATGACATGGACTATGTGCTCGACCGCGTCAATTACTACAACCGTTTGACCGGCGCAGAGCGCCTCTCTCCGACCGAAGCGACACCCCTGAAAGAACACAAGTTCAGGGGCCGGCACAGCGCCTATATTTTCGACTCCTACCAAACCACCCGTTTTTTCGACGATTCCCTGCGTTGGCAGACCTATTTCGGCGACGGAGTTTTCGACCTGCTTCATCCGACGATCATCAAGGCTCGAAAAATCGACCGGGGGGGGGAGAAGCCGCTTCCGGCAAAGGAGATAACTCCGTATTGCTCAACTTGGACCGCTGCCGCTTAGATATCCGGCTGCACGACAAAATTCCGTTTACGGAGAAAGCCGACCGGGTGATTTTCCGGGGATCGGTTAAGAGTAGCGAGCAGCGTCGGCGCTTCATCGAAACATTCCGGGACAATCCCCGCATCGACACGGCGGATACCCGCAGCGGACACAGCGCCCAGGAAACAGGTACAGCAAAACAAATCACGCTCTACGCCCACCTCGATTCGAAGTTCATCATGACGTTCGAAGGCAACGACATCGCCAGCAACATCCGGTGGGTCATGTCCACCAATTCGATCGCCGTGATGCCCCGGCCTCGCAACGAATCCTGGTTCATGGAAGGACGCCTGCGCCCCGGCTACCACTACATCGAAGTGAGGGACGACTACTCCGACCTGGAGGAGAAGATCGATTACTACATCGCGCACCCCGAACAGGCCCAACAGATCATCGACCATGCGAACGACTTCGCACGACAATTCTACGACAGTCGCCGGGAACGGTTCATTTCGCTGCTGGTCATGAAAAAATATTTCGAAAAAACAGGACAGCTTTCTCCGACGAACCGATGACCACGACACAGCATACCGGGCGGCTGGGCGAAGAGACCGCCGCCCGGTGGCTCCTCGACCACGGATTCACCCTGCTCCACCGCAACTGGCGGCAAGGACATTACGAGCTGGACATCGTCGCTGCCAGAAAAGGCACCCTCCACTTCATCGAGGTCAAGACACGCCGGCGGGACGGCCTCACCCCGCCGGAACAGGCACTCGACTCGCACAAGCGCCGGGCACTCGTCCGGGCCGCAAATGCTTATCTGACAGAAAATCCGTTCGCAGGAGAGGTGCAATTCGACCTGATCGCAGTCGAAACCGCCCCCGCAGGCACACCGGAGGTGCGCTATATCGAAGACGCCATCGAACTCCACTGGTAATTTGGCAGTTCTGACAATTTATCTTATCTTTGCATCCGCGATATAAAGACGCACAAAACGAAAGCGGATGTGGATCTATAATTTGGGGCTGGTACTCTACGTTTGGGCCATTGCATTGGCCTCACCCTGGCACCGAAAGGCGAAACTCTGGATCGACGGCCGGAAAGGACTCTTCCGCCGCATGAAAGAGAGCATCGACCCCTCGGCTCGCATTATCTGGATACATGCCGCCTCCCTGGGCGAATTCGAACAGGGCCGTCCCCTGATCGAAAAAATCCGCAAGGAACATCCCGAATACAAAATCCTGCTCACGTTTTTCTCCCCTTCGGGCTACGAAATCCGCAAAAATTACGATCAGGCCGACTACATCTTCTACCTGCCGATCGACACACCGCGCAAAGCCCGCCGTTTTCTGGACATCGCCCACCCCGAAATCGCCATCTTCGTCAAATACGAATTCTGGATCAACCTGCTCACCGAGCTGCGCCGCCGCTCGATCCGCAGCTACATCGTATCGGCCATCTTCCGCCGCAACTCGATCTTCTTCCGCCCCTACGGAGGCTATTGGCGCATGGCACTCGAAAGTTTCGACACGATCTTCGTTCAGAACAACGATTCCAAAAAATTACTGGCAGAACTGGGCTTCGACAACGTCGTAGTCGCCGGAGACACCCGCTTCGACCGGGTTGCCGAAATTGCGGCTGCGGCGAAAAAAATCGACCTCATCGAACGGTTCAAAGGCGGCACCCGTCTGTTGATCGCCGGCTCGACCTGGGGACCGGACGAAGACCTTCTGATCCGCCTGATAAACGATAACCCCTCGGTCAAATTCATCGTGGCACCTCACGAAATGGACGAAAGCCGCATCAACCGCCTGCTCGCTGAAACCCTCGGAGGAGCTGTCCGCTATACGCAATGCACCGCCGAAACATCGTTCGATGGCAAACAACTGCTCGTTCTCGATACGGTAGGTATTCTCTCCTCGGCCTACGGCTATGCCGAATGGGGTTATATCGGCGGCGGATTCGGCGTAGGCATCCACAACACGCTCGAAGCCGCCACGTTCGGTCTGCCGATCGCTTTCGGCCCCAACTACGAAAAATTCAAGGAAGCCCGCGACCTGGTAACGCTCGGAGCGGCAACGCCCATCCACTCATACGAAGAATTGAAAACCTGGTTCACCCCCTTGCGCGACGACGAGCATCTGCTTCAACAATGCAGCCGCATCGCCAAAGACTACACGACGGCCCACCAAGGGGCGACGAACATCGTCCTGCATACCGTTTTCGGAAAGCCGGAATAGGTTCTTCGTTCAGACCGGTCGTTCCGCACCCCTTTCCCGACAATACCGGTTTCGGGATTCGCCCTGTTCCGCACATATTCCGATCGAACGGATAAACGCTCCGCACCGTCTTTACTTTCTGTACAAAAAAAGCGCACCGGCCGCAAGGCAGGCACGCTTGTTATTTTTCGAGGGGGCTATTTCGAAGTCATGATCTTCAGGATCAGATGATCCGTTTCGTTCATGCCGTCCCGTCCGATCAGCGTCAGGTTGCGGATCGACTTATCGACATCGTCGTCGATAATGCCCTCGACCGACGAAACCGAATGGTTCTCCATAGCCAGCATCGCCGAAAGCACAGCCGTCGAAACTCCCGTCATCAACTTGAGCGAACAGCTCGGCTTCGCACCGTCGCACATCATACCCGTCAGGTTGGCGATCATATTCTTCACGGCAAAGGAAACGGCCTCGTACCCGCCGCCCATCAGGTAGGTGATGCCGCAACTCGAACCGGTCGCCGCCACGACACAACCGCACAAGGCCGAAAGACGTCCCAGGCTCTGCTTGATATAGATAGCGGTCAGATGGCTCAAAACGAGCGCACGCACCAGATGTTCCTCGTCCGCCTTGATCTCCTCGGCATAAACGACCACAGGCAACGTAGTCGCGATGCCCTGGTTGCCGCTGCCCGAATTACTCATCACCGGAACCATGGCTCCCGCCATGCGGGCGTCGCAGGCCGCGCAAGTATAGGAGAGAATGCGGGAGAGGGCACAATCCCCGATAATCCGCAATTCGGGAGCATGGCGCAAAGTATTTCCCACGCAATGCCCGTAGTTGTTCTTGAACGAATCCTCTGCCGCAGCCTTATTCAATCGCTTGGCTTCCAGAATGAAGCGGATTTCATCCAGCGGTGTGGTCATGGCGAAGTCAAACACTTTGCGCAGGTTGAGTTCGACGCCCTGCGCCTCCTGTTCGCTGCCGGAGGTACGACGACTCTCCTGAAGCGTTTCGCCGTCCCGTGAAATGAAGACGAAATTCGTATGCCCGCCGGCGATGATCGCCACAGCGGAGTGTCCGCCGCCCGAAACTTCGATCTCGATATAGAGTTTCTCGGTAATGCCCTCTTTCAGGGAGATGTCGATCCGCCCCTGCTCGATAAAGCGCTTACCCCGTTCGACGGCCTTCGCATCCGAATCCTTCAGCACTTCGAGCTGATACTCCGACCGTCCGACCAAAGCGCCCAAAGCGATCGCGATCGGCAATCCGATCATGCCCGTTCCGGGAATTCCCACTCCCATCGCATTTTTCAGTATGTTGGCACTCAACCGGGCCGAAACCTTTTCCGGTTCCGTCCCCAGTATCTCGCGGGCCTTGGCCACGCACAACGCAACGGCAATGGGTTCCGTGCAGCCGATCGCCGGAACGACCTCTCGTTTTATCAGAGCAATTATCTGCTCCCGTTCGGGTTTTGAAAGCATAAAATCGTCGTTATTTACAATACAAAGACAGCGCACATCGAACGTAATGCCGAATTTTTCGAACTACGCCGAACAGCTGGCCGCCCATACGAAAATTTTCCACGGCAAAGATACGAATAAGCCGAGTGCAAAAGCAAATTTTATTTGCATTTTGCCGAGGCGAAGTATCTAAGACGAAGTCAAAGATTACGAATAAGCCGAATGCAAAAGCAAATTTTTATTGCATTTTGCCGAGGCGAAGTATCTAAGACAAAGTCAAAGATTACGAATAAGCCGAATGCAAAAGCAAATTTTTATTGCGTTTTGCCGAGGCGGAGTATCCAAAACGAAGTCAAAGATAGTGAAATTCCCCTTTCATTTGTCAGGAAAAAGCGACGATAGCACGGTTCGTCCGAAAAATCCACCCGGTACCGGACCTGCAGTCTGCCCGCTCCTGACAAAACGCAGCGAGGAGCCACCCGTTTCCGGGAACTCCTCGTCGATACTCTTTCCGAAAATACTACCGGCCAACCGTCTGGGCGAGAATCACACCGTATTGTGCGGGATCGAGCCCCAGCAACTCCAACAGCGCCTCTTCCTTGAAGCTGCCCCGTGTAATGGCCTTCAGACCGTTTCCGGCGGCATAAAGGTTCACGTTCTCCGTATATCCGCCCGCATCGGCCGCGCACCAGAAACGGATGCGGTCCACCGGCTGATTCCGGTCCGCATAAACGCTGTAATCGGCCACATACACCAAATTGAGCGGCGCAGTGTAAGCGAAATCCTGCATCGCGGTAAGCTCCCGACGATCTCCTTCGATGACCCGATTCAATACATTCGCTTTCGAATCGTAACGATACACACCTTCAGGCAGGAAAGCATAGACCCGAATGGGATAGAGCGCCATAGCCGAAGGCGCGGTAAGATGCCCATCCTCCCGGTTTACCCCGGCAGCAGCCCACAGTACACCCGAAAGTTCCTCCAGAGAGAGCATCTCCGGAGAAAAGTCGCGCGACGAGCTGCGCGCCGCAAGCGCTTCGTTGATAGTCAGTCCCATCTTGGGATCCGGCGTCTTCAATTCGATCCGCTCGCCCATTTCGACGGGCGTACGGACACTCTGCTTCACTCCGGTACCGCAGGCTGTCAATGCAACCAGCGCACACATCATCAAACTGCTTGTTTTCATAATCTTTACAGTTTTTACAAAAATAACCAAAATCCTGAATTTCCGGTATCCTGGCCGAAAAAATTTTCCGATATTCCGGCCTGCCGTTCCTGAAATGAAAGTCTGAGATGGAAAATATTCGGTCGTTTTTTTGGTTTTCAGGAAATAATATCTATCTTTGCACCACGATTCGAAACCCACACGAGTTTCAGTCGATGATGGTGCCATAGCTCAGTTGGTAGAGCAAAGGACTGAAAATCCTTGTGTCCCTGGTTCGATTCCCGGTGGCACCACACAGAAAACCAGTCACTTACAGCCCTGTAGGTGACTGGTTTGTTTTTAGTCGGGCACACAATTTAGACACAAACCCAATCTAATTTCCCATTGCGGGATACCTCTCCTTCTTGCACTATTTTTCGCACTTTTTGGAATGAATCATTTCAATAAAGCTATTTTCCGACAGTGAGAATTGCTCTCCTCTTTTTTTAACGAATTTTTCCTTAAAATAATTTGCATAATGTGCCGAACATACTGACTTTTGTCGCAGAGGCTGTGAAGTCGCAGCCCACCAGTTGCAGAACGATATAACCTTCATGTAATTGTTAGTGGGTCTGTTGGCGTCGGCTGACAGACCTTTTTTGTGCGAATATGATGATTTATTCGAAACCATATAGAACGAAAAAACATGAAAGAGAAAATTCTCGTAGCGCTGAAAACCAAGTATTCTAATTTGGGGTTCGGAGCGAAGGCTCTCGACGGAGTAGCCTCCATTTTGGAAAAATCCGTCACCGATGAATCGCAAATTGAAACCGCAGTCAGCGGGGTCGAACCTTTCCTTAAAGTTTTCCAGTCTGACGCTGATCGTGCACGCACCGAGTACAACGCACTGAAAGGACTGTATGACGAACTCAAGGCAAAGAGTGAGGCATCTCCTGCAAATGGGGGCGGGCAGGGCAAAAAAAACGAACCCGACGATGAGGAACCTGCGTGGTTCAAAGCCTACAAGAAGCAACAGGAGGAGCGTTACAACGCCATCAAAGCGGAGAGCGATACTCTGAAAGCTGAAAAGGCCAAGAACGACCGGGCCAATCTCATCTCCGCAAAGGCAAAAGAACTCGGTATTCCGGAGTGGCGCATGAAAGAGGGATTCGTCATCGCCGACGATGCAGATGAAAAAACGATCGGCGACTACCTCGCAAACGTGCAGAAAAATCTGGTTACCGCAGGGCTGGAAGGGAAAGGTTCGGGATTCCCGATGTCCACGCCCGAAGCGCAGGGCAAAGAACTCGCAAAGGCGTGGGCTGAAACACTTCCGGACAAAGAGTAACCAAAACGTAAAATCATGGCAATCGTATTTGAAAAAACAAAAGTAAAGGGCGGTTTCCCCATATTCTGGCGCGGTGAGTTCGCCGTATTGCCGGGGGACTTCAAACTGAAGGGAACCTATCCCGAAGGGACAAAGATTCCCAAAGGTACGCCGATCAAGCTCGACTTCGACAACATGGAATGTTCCATATGCAAGAGTGCACGTGTTCTGTCGGGCGGCACAACCACTGCTCCACATGTCAAGAAGGGTTCCATGCTCCAAGTAGGAGATGCGGTTAAGGTCGGCGAGTCAAATTCGACCGTAAAAAGCATTGATACCAAAAATGCAGATTACGATGTGATCACGTTCGCAGCGGCCGTAACGGGTGCGACTGAAGGCGTAGATGTCCTCTCGGACGACAATCTGCCTGATGCAGTTGTCGAAACCGACATGGTCTATTCCGCCAATAACGGATTCCAGACCGTATCGGCCGGATATGCAGGTATCATCCTCAAGGATGTAGCCTATCCCGTCCCTGCTGCATGGCTTCAGGGTTACAGCCTGAAGAACAACCCCGAAATCAAGTATGTACGACAGTAAAAGAGGAGGTAAACAATGAACGAAGTATTTTATTCATCCATTTTCGGCGAACTGACTAAACAGGTGCAGATTCGCATCGATGCCGCCTCTGAACTGCGTAAGCGGCTATTCGACCAAAATATTTACGAGCGATTCCTCGACTGGGACACCCCCACCGTCGGACTGAACTTCGAGGAGTTGATCGGCTCGTACAATTTGAGCGTCGCCGCTGCAACGCTCGACTCCAAAGGTAAGGAGCCTATCATGGGAACCGAGGGACTGGAAACGATCAAGCAGAAGGTATTAACCCACCAGATGTCTTATTCGATGCCTATCGAAGAGTATCGTAAGGTGTTGCAGATTCTCGATTCGCGGATGCTGTCCGATTCGGCCAAGACACAGCAGCTCATCAATCTGATGTGGAACAATGTTACGAAGGTCGTGAACTCCGTGCAATCGAAACTGGACATCATCTTCCTCGGAGCATTGTCGAACAAAGGCGTATTCACGTTTGACGCGTCCAATAACCCAGAGGGTGGTGTGCGCGGTACGATCGACTACAAAATGCCGAGCGAGAACATTGCCACCGCGAAAACGTTATGGACGGATGGCAATAAAGATACGGTCGATACGCTGGAGGATATTCAAGCCATCCTCGATGCTGCACAGGACAAAGTTACGTTCGACCGCATTCTGCTCTCGCAGAAACGCCTGTCGTATATCCTCCGCAACAAGAAGATGAAGTTGGCGGTATTCGGTAGTGACAAGTCGTCCACACCGCTGTTGCTGGCGAACCTGAACGAGTTTATGCGTTCGAACGGATTCCCGACATTCGAAGTCATCCGCCGCATGACCCGTATTCAGGATAACGGTAAACTTACGGAGTATTCGCCGTGGAACGACAAGAACCTCGTGTTCGTACCTGCGGGCAAACTGGGCGTCATCAAGAACGCCTATGCCGACAACGAGCTGCGGCAAGAGCCGGGTGTCACCTACTCTAACTACGGACGCATCCGCATTTCACAGTGGGGCAAGGGCGAAACCGACAACTCTAACGGCGTAGAGTTCACGAAAGCACAGTCGCTGTCACTTCCGGTTATCACCGAAATCAACGGCATCTATTCGCTGACCGTAGAATCGTAGTTGTATGAAGAATTTCGAGGCAATATCGGCAAGTCTGTATCCTTACGATGTGGATCCTTTCCTCAAAGAAAAGGCCTGCATTGACGAGGGAATAGACACTCAAGCAGACTATACGGTAACCGATAAAATTAGCGTGGCAAAAGCCACAATCGCCATTCTGCGAAATCTCATTGTTCTTGCGAGTGAGAGCAACGGGGGCTATTCATTGTCGTACACGGACAAACTGGAAAAGCGCATTTTCCATATCGCAAAGGAAAACGGGCTGGACGATATTGCCGAAGAGTTCGATACTCGATCGAAAATTACCGACATTTCCGACCAATGGTAAGATTCCCCTATACGCTCGAAATGTGGTACGAGGAGGACGCCTCGCAAAATCCTGATGGTTCGTGGATCGAAGGTGCGCATGAATGGCGTGTCATCGGACGATGCAATGCCCGTCAGAATGGACGAGCACAGCAAATCAAAGGGCAAAACGGGGATGCCTTCCTCTACTCTTTCGAGGTTACGATGCCTGCAGATACACAGCCAATTCCTATCGGGACGAAAGTACGCATATTCGACAGCCGAGGATTCAACATCTTCGACCGTTCGCTCCGCACTGAGGCCAAACCGAAAGACAAGGACACGGCGTCGTATCCGGTACAGGGATTCTACAAAAGCGGACAACGTTACGAAAACACGAGATTATGGCTGTAAAGTGTACCAACTGGCGTGAGGTGGAACTTGAATTTGCGCGAGCAAAAGAAGAGTACGACCGAAAAGCTGTAGAATGGTTGTCGGCGTTGGGGGAAAGAGTGGTGAAGTACGCCCGCGAACACGGTAGTTATACCGATCACACGGGTAACCTACGCAACTCCATCGGGTATGTTGTGGTACAATACGGAAGAATCATTGCTGAATCTTTCAAGTATAACCGCCGTGTCAGACCGGACGGCAATCCTAAAGGGAACAAAGGTGCCGATGAAGCTCATGCCAAAGGGCTTGAACATGCCCGGTCTGTCGCCCGTGAACTTCCCGCTAACAAAACATATCTCGTATGGGTAGCCGGTATGGAATACGCGAAATATGTCGAGGCTAAAGGTTTCGACGTTCTCGAAGGGTCGGGAAACTGGGTGGAATCTACTGCTGAAAAACTCAAAGCGGAGTTCGCTCGATTCTTAAAATCGAAAAAGCGATGAACCTGACCTCTACGGAAATATTCAAACTCGTCTGGGATCGCATCCGGGATTCGCTGTTAGGGAAGACCGTGCCGATGATGTATGCGGACCACTACCCGAATAATCCTTCGGGAGAATTTATCGTCGTAGGCTCATTGTCAAATGTCGTCGGAGATTCGCAGGTGGCAACCGTAAATGTAAACATTTATGTACCGGACACAACACCGACAATCGGTCGTGAAGAGCAACGCTACCCCGATCGCAACCGTCTGAACGAACTAACTCGTCTCGCTTTCGATTCACTAGGATACTACCCTATCAACGAACGCTGGTTCTTTGATGTGAGCGATGAAACTCTTATTAGTGAGGAGGGGATCTCCTACACATTTTCAAACCTCAAAGTAAAACTTAAAAAATATTAAACATGGGACAAATAATCGGACTGAAAGCCGTTCATGCAGGTAATCCTCTCCCGAAAGGAGTAAAAGACGCTGAGGCTGCCGACTTAATGAAGGCTTTCACCAAAATCAGTCAGCCTTATAATGGTGGTGTTTCCACCAATTTCGCGATACCTTCCAGTAATGATTTTTATCGGGAAGGAGAAGCAGACCCATTTTACTCTGCAATCGACGAAACGACAGGCACAAAAGAAGTTACTTGGAATGTCGTAGATTTTGACGACGACACGATGGAATTTTACTTCGGAACTACAGAACCTGCAAAAGGCGAGATTTACGAAGGAGTAAAAGCATTCGTATTCGATTCCAAAAGTGGAGGCTCCATCGCTTTTGCAAGGTTAAAATATGTAGCGACATTGGGTGGTGGAATCAATAAAACCGACCCGCTCCAAATTCAAGTATCTGCGAAAGTTTTAGCTCCGGAACAAGGTGGTTATTCCTGGTGGCCGATTACAACTCCGGAATATACCAAGAGCGTTTTGTAAATTCTCTATCCCGCTGGAAAGCTGACGACTTGCATCACGTCTCGAGGACGGGGCGGGAGCAAAAACAATAGTTTATAATATGAAAAAAGAAGAAGTCGGCCGCCTTACAGAACAACGTGCACTTGACACACTGACTGAAAAAATTGAATCGTTCGAGATTGAAGGCAATGACAAAGAACAAATAACCCTTTACCTATACCCCCTCCAACTCGGACGACTCGCGATGATAAGTCGCCGACTAATAGACCTTGATCTGATTTTCGACGACGAACAGATGGAGGGTGCTGTTAAACGTATGTGGACCATATGCTCCGAAAAATCAAAAGAGGTGGCCGAAATAATCGCTATCGCCACACTTCGGACGCAACAAGAAATCGAAGATATGCTAAAAGAGCGGACAAAACTTATATACTGGTCCCCTACAATGGATACAACAGCTCTTACAAACATTTTGTCCACCATCGTATTTCAATCCTACTACGCGGATTTTATGAACGCTATTCGCTTGGTAAGAACGCTGCGGGTAATGATTTCCCCAACGACAACAGCGGAGCGGATAGCCACTACGGAGGGCGCAGTATCTGGGGACAAATAGATAATCTTATAAACCGCTATCATTGGACTCTTGAATATATTCTTTGGGGGATTTCATGGGCTAACGTACAGCTTATGATTTCCGACGCTCTAAAAACGGATTGTAAAAGTAAATCAACAACTAATATTCCCAACAATGAACAATCAAAAGTTCCCGATATAATTGACATGAACGATCCTAATGCAATGAACACACTTCTTCTGATGGCAGGAGGCAAACGATAACAAACGAAATAATTTATATGCTTGACAACATCCTAAAATCCGCGTCCGCACTCGGCGCCTGCGAACGACTGGACAAAGTGAAAAATTTTCACTCCCTGACCTCTCTGTTTTTTACGCCACAAGGACTTGAATTTTGCCATAAAAACAATTTCCCTCCGCTGGGAATATTTCAAGCTCACAAAAACGAAGTGAGTGATTGCAACATGTATGTGGATTGCGGATGCATAAGGCTCGACAAGCGAAAATACATTTGCTTAGTCGGCAATACGTCGGCTGAAATAGAAGCCTCGGGAGTAGATTTCGTCCACACTGTCATTCTTATGCATGGAGCCTCGGCCACAATCAACGCTTCGAATTATGCCGTAATAAAAGTCGTGAACATCAGCGGATCAAAGGTAGAAATCAATAAAGATAAAACCGTCATCGTATTATGAGTATAAACCTTACCGTAGTCATAGATAACGATGAAGCAATTCGCAAGTTCCGTGAACTTCAGAAAACGGCCAAAACCGTAACGTCCAGTGTCGTGACGGACGCCGACCGTATGGATATTGCAATGCGTCGCCTGGCTACCACCCTCGGACAAATCGGCGTCGGAGTGTCGCTTGCGGGGCTGGTGAAACAAATCGCGCAAACTCGTGGCGAGTTTCAACAGCTCGAAGTGGCCTTCGCAACTCTGCTCCAAAGTAAAGAAAAGGCTGATGCATTGATGTCACAAATGGTCGAACTGGCCGCCAAAACGCCGTTTGACCTGCAAGGCGTGGCCAGCGGCGCCCGCCAGCTTCTCGCATATGGATTCGCAGCAGAGGATATTACCAACACACTGACTCGGCTCGGTAATGTTGCGGCCGGTCTGGGACTGAACCTGCAAGACCTCACGTGGTTGTACGGCACGACGGCCGTACAGGGGCGTTTATACACGCGTGACGTAATGCAGTTCCAAAGCCGAGGCATCGACCTCGCGGGAGAGTTGGCAACGCAACTCGGCAAGACCCGCGCGGAAATCTCACAGATGGTCACGGAAGGCAAAATAGGCTTTCCAGAGGTGCAGAAGGCTATTGAAAGCATGACGAACGAGGGCGGGAAGTTCCACAACCTCATGCAGGAGCAATCCAAAACCATTACGGGCCTCATCTCCAATCTCGGCGATGCTCTCGACATGATGTTCAACGACCTCGGCAAGTCGCAAGAAGGCATCATTGCAGGTGCACTCAAAGGCACGATTTCACTCGTCGAGAACTATAATCAGGTGCTGGACATTGTCGCCCAGCTTGTCGTCGCCTATGGTACATATAAGGCGGCTCTGGTTGTCCTGACGGCAACGGAAAGGGTACACAGGACGGTAACGCTCGCCCACGCTTTCGGTCTCTCCACCCTCCAAACCGTAATGGGAACGCTGACCAAGAAGACGCAGGCACTGAATGCGGCTTTGATGAAGAATCCCTATGTGTTGATCGCTGCGGCCGCCTCCGCGTTTGCCGTCACACTCTACAAGATTATCACGGCGAAATCCGCAGAGGAGATAGCCTACGAAAAGGTAAACGCCGCCATCGACGCCTACAATCAGAAGCTCGATGAACAGAAGAATAAGGCCGAGCAGCTGCATGCGACCATGCAGGACGAGGTCAGCACGGCCTACACCAAGCGCAAAGCCTACGAGGAGCTGATACGTCTCTACCCCGAACTGTTGCAGCGGTACAGCGAGGAGGAAATCAAGCTCCTGTCGCTTATCGATCTTACAAAGGAGCTCAACGACATCAACGACACACGCAAGGAGAACAATCTGCAAGAGCAGTATGATGCCGCCCTCGAAAAGGTCAAAAGGTTAGATCAAGCGATAGCAGATGCTATGAAATTCGGTGATAGGACAGCAATGGCCGGACTTAGTCTTTCTTATAAAAATGCAGAGGCTGAGTTGGACGAGTACCGCAAACAGCTCTATGAACTAAAAGAAACACAAAAAGCCGCCGAGTGGGACGCTGCCCCTGCGGAGGTCAAGATTGCCACATTGCAGGGCAATATCGACGAGCTGAAAGCCCAAAACGCAGAAATCGACCGTTTAATTGAGAATGCACGCAATAAGCAAAAAGAAGCCCCGTATTTGCTTCCTCTGTATGGTGAGAGCGAAGATTATTATCAGTCGCTTAAACAGTCGAATCTATCTCAAATCGCAACCAAACAAAATGAAATATCATCCCTACGGTCAGACAGAAAAGAAACCAATCGCAACAAATCCTATTGGGAAGGACAGAAGAAGGAGGCGGAAGCAGCTCTCGAAGCGATGGACGTTTCATTGAAAGGGACAGCGAAATGGAATGAGCTGATCGCCAAAATCGCCGAATACGATTCGAAAATTAAACAATACAGCGTTTCGGGCAAAACGGTGACGGATGCCGCCAAAGCCCAGAAAAAGCTATCCGATCTTATTCTCGCCAATGATAAAGCCCTTCAGCAATCGCGCATCGATATTTTGAAAGATGGCAAGCAGAAAGAGCTGGCCGAAATAGACTTGCGCACAAAAGAGGAAATGAACAAACTCGAGCAGGATAAATCGAAACTTAAAGCCGCGCAGGGTGGAATCATAACTGCAGATCAAACAAAAGATTTTCAGGAAAGGCAATCGAATATTCAGCAAAAAAATGCCGATGACCGAGCTGCCATAGAACTGAAATACGCCCAAGAGCTTGACAAGATATACAAGCAGATCACCGATGACACGCTCTCGGAAGAAGATCGCCGCATCAAAGGCATAAAAGACAAATACGAGGAGTTCCGCAAGTGGGTAGAAGATGCTCTGAAGGCTGGAAATATCACCAAAGAGCAAGCGACCGATTTGGGTATCAAGATCGACCAAGCGGAAATTGCGGCCAGCCTAAATACCATTGTCGAGAAATACGGTACGATGGAGGATAAGATTGCCAAGATACGCGAGAAACACGCCAAAGACAGGGAAACAGCAACAAAGAACGGCCGCTCCGACCTTATTCCTCAAATCGACAAACATGAAACAGAGGAAATCGGACAAATCAAGGTGGACGAACTGATGAAAACCGATGACTGGATTAATCTGTTCCAAAACCTCGACGCCTTGTCGAGCCGTGAGATATTGCGTATTATTGACAACATAAACAGACTGCTCCAAGATGCCGACCTCGACCCTATCAATCTGAAAACAGTAACCGATCAACTTGACCAAGCAGCAGATATAGCCACTCGGAAGAATCCATTCGCAAGTATTTCGGCAAACTTCAAGGCTTATAAAAAGGCACTTGCAGATGGGGATGATCTTCGAGCTGTAAAGCTACGTGAAGATGCCTGGCAAGCAGTAGCGGAGGCAATTGACATCGTTGCTGCATCGATAAGCGGTGTGTCTTCTATTGCGTCAGCATTGGGAGCAGATGAAGACACGACGGCCTCCATTAACAACATTGCAGGTGCTGTAGGCGGAGCAGCACAAGCTGTGAGTGGATTCGCATCTGGAAATATTGTTCAAGGCATTCAAGGAACTGTGTCGGCTATCACCAGCCTGATAAACCTTTTCAGCGGAGATCGACGAAAAGAACGTAACATTCAGCGCTTACAAGATCAAATTGATGCTCTCGAAAAATCATATGATGAACTCGGGGAGGCCGTTGAAGAGGCATACTCTACAGATGCTTCTGAACTTATCGAACAACAAAATGAATTACTCGAACAGCAAAAAATATTGATACAAAATCAAATAGCAGAAGAGCGTAGTAAAAAAGACACGGATGAAGAACGAATCAAAGAATGGGAAAATCAAATTGATGAGATAAATAAACAAATAGAAGAAAATAAGGAAAAGGCCTTAGATGCAATTTTTGGCGAAGATCTAAAATCTGCAATTGATAATTTCGCAACAGCTTACGCCGATGCATGGGCAAACGGGGAAGATCGGGCAAGAACCGCACGAGATGTGGTTCGGAATATGATGCGTCAAATGGTAATAGAAAGTATTAAATCTGCCATACAATCTTCCGAAGCCATGAAGAAAATTCGCGAGAAATTGCAAGAGTTCTGGTTAGATGGGGTATTTTCAGCCGAGGAACAAGAGGAGGCCTATAAAATGGCTGATGACTTACAAAAATATTTAGATGATAAATATGGATGGGCAGGTTCTCTGCTATCCGACAATCAGGCATCTACCCAGAATGCTACTTCACGCGGTTTTCAGGCAATGTCCCAAGACACAAGCGACGAACTCAACGGTCGCTTTACTGACATGCAAGGTAAAATGAACATCCTTGTCAATGGTATGGAGCTGCTTCGATCGATCAATATGGATACGCGTAATGTGACTTTCGACATCCGAGATATTATGATTCAATTGAATGGTAATGTCGCAGATATTCGAACATACACCCGCATATTGCCTGCAATGGGCGAAACTCTTGTTGCAATAAATCGAAAACTTGATAACCTATAAAACATGCCAACAACAGAAGTAACTATAAATAACAAACCGTTATCTACAATGGGAGTTGCCATGCTTTCAGGAGCATATGCAGCCCTCCTTACACCTCCATCTCTCAAAGAATTTGTCGAAAATGACGATCCAACACAAAACGGAATAGATATTATTGTTCCGGATTCACCGGTTGTAAATGAACGTGACGTAACATTGACATTTTTGATCAAAGGAACATCACAAGAGGCATTTTTATCTAACTATGCTGCTTTTGTTGCAGAATTACACAAAGGAACCGTAACACTATATGTCCCGGATTTAGGCAATACGTATAATCTTTTATATAGCAACAGCACTCAATTTGAAAATTATCGATTGAATGCCTGTAAATTAGCAGTGAAATTCCGAGAACCCAACCCCGCAGATCGGGCGGCACGCGAATAGGAAAGGCCGGGAATCTATCCCAGCCTTTTACTCGCTTCTGCTATTCATCGTAAAATGATGCGTTAGCCCCTCCCCATCCTTATCAAATCAATTGCAGTTCTTCTCCAATCTTACGAATTTCGCTCTTTATCATTTCCATACGTTAGGACAATAAACGTGTATTCGGCTACGTTTTCATAGTGCAACTAAAAAGTTGGCAAAAAATTTGCACCTCGAAAAAACGTGTATTATATTTGCATCATATAATGAAATATAGACGTACGGGTCTATCCGTAACCACGAATATCGAACATAAAGGATACAATAAGACCGTCATAATATTACATGGCGGTCTTTTTATTTATTGACAATATAAAAAACTTACGTTTATGAAAAAATTTCATTCGGCTCTTTTTGACTTTTGTTGGTTCCCTAATTATGACGCATCTATTGAATATCTTGCGAATAATATAGCAGATCCGGAACCATGGGATTTCTCAGATGCTACGCAAGCCAAATATTCCATTTTGAAAAGTTATATCGAACATACTTTCCGCAAAATTAAATCTGAAAATAAAATATCCTTTTCTTCTGATAACAATTTTGCATGTTTCAATACTGGACTTGTAACTGCAAATTTGGAAAGCATATTTGCTCTTGCTGAACGCAACAATAGGCCAGATGTAGCCGAGAAAGGTTTATCGCCTTATGTTTTCAAGGCATTTGTCAGGGAAAGCGATATTCAGCTAATTAGCAAATTCGGCGATAATATTCCGGACATTGCTGATTTTTTCCAGAAACCCGAGGATTTGATTTTCAATCCTCAATGCAGGGTAGTCCCTCAAATCGACCATATCATTGCGGACAACATGGACAGATTTCCTGCACACATGCAAGGGCTGAGTTCAGACGAAATGCGCAGAAGACTCGTTGGCGCGATTAATGAAGCCCAAAAAAAAGCAAGGTCAAATTACAAAATAGCTGTCCCCCAGTATTACGAAGGGAAAATACAACTTCTGTTGCCCTTATGCCTTACCCCTGGATCACCCAATCCGGATTTAGCTTTAGCCACGCATAAAATAGGGAATAATACCTATACAGCGCGCACATGCTTAACATTGAAGATGGCATATAACAACGCTCGTCTAATCGTTAAGCCGCAAAGTTCATGGCTTAAACCTTAAAATACGGATGGAAGCAACCCCCTCTTGCCCCGGTCAAAAGACCGGGGCGTTTTTCTGTATTTTTTCTTAAAATTACTTGCATAATGTGCCGAAACCCCACACTTTTGTATCGACCCTGTGATGGCACAGGATACATATATCGACGAAATGACAATATACAACCCTTCCGGTAAAGCGATATACGATGCGCCCGTAACAACGAGTGCCATTATCAAATACGCACTTATGGGGGATTATTACATCGAACTCCCCTTTAGTTTGCTTACCCCGCTGGATTTCCCCCTCGGATCATACATCACCTACAAAGGCCGCAAATTCGAAATCATGTCGGAGGTTTATCCGGATTTCGACAACAAAACCGGCGGCTACAAATACACGCTTCAGTTCCAGGCGCAGCAAAACCACATGAAAAATTTCATCTGCTTCTGGCTGGGAGGCGATAATCCTGAAGCTGTATTCCACAACACGACAGACTTGGCATCCTTCGGGGCGCTCATCGTCGCCAACATGAACAAGGCACTGGGAGGAAACAACTGGCAGATGGGAAGTGTAAATGTCGAACATCCGGAAACCAACAAGCTCGTATCGTTCAATGGCGATACCTGTTGGGATGCCTTATCATCCATTGCCGAGACTTTCGATGTCGAATGGTGGACCGAGGAGAACGGCAGTATCGTAACCCTGCATTTCGGAAAACTGAACTTCGGAACGCCGGAAACATTCAAACGCGGAGAAGTCGTCAAAAGCATCCCGGCCAAGAAAGGGGACGATTCCGAATACGGGACCCGTTTCTATGTATTCGGCTCCACGCGCAACCTGACGAAAGAATACGGACAATCCGAACAGGGCGGCGTAACGAACCACGTTTCCGAAGTCCGGTTACGGCTTCCGGATGGGCAGCAATACATAGACGCACGTCCCGGACTTACAAAAAACGAAATCAAGGAAGTCGTAGTGTTTTTCGACGACATCTACCCGAAGAACACGGAAACCGTCACTTCGGTAGAAACTATCGATCGGACAATCATTGAAGGGCAGACCGACAAGGCATACGTCATGGTATGCAACGACACGCCATTTCTACCTTCAGACGTAATCGAAGGAGAAACGCTGGGGGCACATTTTACGAGCGGCGATTTGATCGGCTGGGATTTCGAACTCGCCCTTATCGACGACAATGGCGACAATATCGACCCCGCGACCTGGAAACCCGAAGACGGATTCAACAAGAAATTTGAAATCATCGCCCAAGTCGAAACGTCCGGCGAAAGTCAGCAGATTATACCGAATGAAAACATGCGTCCTCGTGGAAAAGATGATGACCGAGGGCCTGACACTTTCGTACTCACAGGCGTCAAACTCCCCCAGCAACGCATAGACGAAGCAGAACAAGAACTTCTTGAGGTCGGCACTTCCTATGCTGCCAAACATAGCAGCGACACGACAGTCTATGACTGTGAAACGAATCCCGTGTATTGTACACACAACGAAAAAAACTACGAAGCAGGACAGGCTGTACGATTAATGGGTCCTCAATTCGGTATAGACGGTCGTCTTTCCCGGATTCAAGGTTATGAAAAAAAACTATACAACGAGTACATCGCAACCTATACGATAGGCGACAATACTCCTTATTCCCGCCTGGGCAGTATTGAATCGGACGTGAAAGCATCGCTCTATTCCCAACGTATAGGCATTGCGGAGAATGGAGCGGCTATATATCTAATCACCCGATACGATAATACTTTCCCGACCGATACAAATGCTTATTCTGCACGAAGGGCAATATGGGAGTTTGCCAACAAGCAGGCACCCGATACGTTCAAAGGTAGAATGACTTTCAACGCAGGGGCACAATTTGGACCATCATATGCCTCCGGTATTACCGGAGTGGGCGGGTTTATAAGTGAAAAAGGCGCCGGCGAGTTGGAGAGCCTCTTCATCCGTCGTTTTCTGGAGGTTCCGGAG
>OLWA01000144.1_pt1 | contig 92996 bp, 87 predicted proteins | sample 1673251 | NCBI WGS metagenome assembly OLWA01 (sample SAMEA3178937, study PRJEB25190) | human gut metagenome | biome: human gut; feature: human-associated habitat; material: faeces | place: Austria | collected 2013 | reverse complement strand
CCCGACCTCTTGGTCCCGAACCAAGCGCACTACCAAGCTGTGCTACATCCCGATGCTGATTTCTTTTCAGCGCTGATTATTATAACACAGATGCACGCATTTGTCAACAGTTTTTTTGCATTTCCTATTTACAAGAATATAGTTGTATGGTATAATTACCTATACTATATATTGTGTTTTTACAGGAGAATCTCCATGAAGTGTCCCAACTGCGGCTTTGCGGAGAGCAAGGTCATTGATTCCCGCCCCGTCGGCGACAACACGAGCATCCGCCGCCGCCGCGAATGCCTGTCCTGCCGCCGCCGTTTCACAACCTATGAGGTGATTGATTCTGTGCAGCTTATCGTCATCAAGAAGGACGGTTCCAAGGAGTTTTTCGACCGCATGAAGCTGGAGAGCGGGCTGATGAAGGCGTGCCAGAAGCGCCCGGTGGACACCGCCGCGCTTGCCCGCGAGATCGAGAGCGAACTGCAAAACTCCCTGCGCGCCGAGATCACAACTACCGAAATCGGCGAGATTATCATGGACAAGCTCAAGGCACTGGACGCGGTCTCCTATGTGCGTTTTGCCTCGGTTTACAGGCAGTTCAGCGATATACAGTCTTTTTATAAAGAAATATCGGACTTTATCAATAAGAAAAGCAACTAATCTATAACCGATATATACTCTTTTATGGTGTTTATGTCGGATAGTATCTCAACCGCACACCGGCGGCAGTCATCGGCATTTTGATATTCCATTCCGTTTTTCATCAAAGCAATATTTAATTGAATATCCCGGATATGCTCCTTACTTATTAAAAGTTGGAGCGTATCCTTTTTGTCTTTGTAAAAAATTTCCATTTTATCAAGTTTTTGTCGGTATTCATCATCACATTCTTCCATTTGAGAAAATGTTACCGCATAGGCTCTCAGCACATTTAAATTTTTTTCACAAGCACGGTGAATAATCACCGAACCAAACAGAATGGTCAAAAATACTCCCACAGCAATTTTAAAGTGGCTCATATAATCTCCTTTTTTGTAATGTTGTAATCTCGAATCTTTCCGGCGTGTTTATAAATCCCCTGAAAGAGTTTACGGTGGATAGAGATATACTCGTTCGGAGAAAATGAGAACGCTGTTTCAGAAAGAATTTCTGCAATACGAGAAGAAACCTTATCTGCTTCTTCGGTACGTTCATCATCAGATAAATTCACCGGTCTTTCTTCATAGTAGCTGTCAATAAGGCTCTGTGCTTCTTTCATTGTGATTTTGCCTTCAATATTCTGAATGGCAGTATCAATCAAATATTTAGATGGTTTGAGTCCGTCCACCTCTTGAAGTCCGATTGCTGTACTCCAGGCATAACCCTTATAAGCTTTATCCGGTTCAGATTCCCTTAAATATTCCTTAAACGGATCTTTTTCCATATCCACTACCTCACTTCATAATTTTATAATTCCGCAAATCCCACCTTTCCTTATTGTGTAAAATCAGGCTAACACATGTTTCAGAACTATAAAAGTTATAGCTTCCCAACTCTCTGCTGACCGTAATAATTCTCTTTGTCATAACCGCTTCCTCCTTAACTTAAACTTTCCACTTTGTTCTTTCGGATTCTCGTTAACAATGCATATCCCACCAGACATGCGATAAACTCCGTAATCGGGAATGCCCACCAGATCAATGAAACCCCCATCTGTCCGTTTCTGACAAAAATGGAGAAGATGCCCGCCAGCGGTAATATGACGATCAGCTGTCTGATCAATGAAATTACAAGCGATTCCAGACCTCCGTCCAATGCCTGATAGATTCCCTGATATGCTACATTGATTCCTGCAAAAATAAAGCTGATAGAAATAATTCTCATGGCTCCGATAAAATATTCTCTGGACTGCCCGGCATTAAATAAGGCTGCAAAAACACCCGGGAAAATTTCTGTAATCGCCACACCCATGATCATAAGTATAATCGTATAGATCAATCCATATTTAATTCCATCCTGAATCCTTTTTTGGTTGCGCATTCCGTATGCAAAAGCAATGATCGGTGTGATGGCATCTCTAAGTCCAAAGGCAAGGAATAATACAAACTGCTGCACTTTATAAAACAATCCATATGCGGTTTGTGCGGAAGGACTGAACTTCAAAATCAGATTCATCACATAAACCATGATAGACATCAGTGCCTGTGCAATAATTGCCGGGAGTCCGATCGAATAGATCTGCCTGATGATTCTGCCATCCGGTTTCATATATTTGACATCATGCTCGAATTCCTTATTTAACGTTATATGGAACACAAACAGCAATGCCGCAGATGCAACCTGCCCGATTACCGTTGCATAGGCTGCACCTTCTACTCCCATTTCAGGAACCGGTCCGATACCATAAATCATGATCGGGTCAAGAATAATATTTACCACGGCTCCCACAACCTGACCGATGGTAGAGTAAAGAGAACGCCCTGTTGCCTGTAACAGCTTTTCAAATAGTGAAAAGAAAATAATTCCAAATGAAATCACGCAGCATATTTTTAAGTAGTCTGTTCCCATTGCAATAACTTCCGGATCAACGGTCTGTGATGATATATATGCTCTTACTCCGAAAATTCCAAACAACAGACATACCGCATAAATAACTACCCCAAGAAATAAACTATTTCCTGCAACTTTTGCCGCCTTTTTGCTGTCCCCCTGTCCCAGCGTTCTTGCAAGAAGCGCATTGGTTCCTACTCCGGTTCCAATTCCGACTGCTACCATAAGCATCTGAACCGGAAAAACCAGGGTAAGTGCATTAAGTGCCGCTTCACTTCCCACCCGCATGTTTCCCACAAAGGCACTGTCCACAATATTGTACACTGCCTGCAACGCCATAGATAAGATCATTGGTATTCCCATCTGAATCATAAGCTTATTTACCGGCATCTCCTTCATCTTGTTACTTTCTGCCATTTTAATCCTCCTTGTTTTTCCGAAGGAAAAATCCGAGCCCCCTGGCGAGGAGAGGATTTAGCCTCCTTGTTTTGCGAAGCAAAATCCGAGCCCCCTGGCGAGGAGAGGATTTCGTCTCCTTGTTTTTCTGCATAAAAAAAGTATGTGCTTATCTCACAAGCTGGACTTACGCTGATAAGCAACACACTTTTTTACGGCATAATATATTTTAATGATTTGCAAAAAAACGAGCAGCAAAACTGGATTTACGCTAGTCTGCTACTCGTTCAAAGGCTATTATATTTATTATTTTTGAAAAAGTCAAATAGAAATTTTCTTGCTTTCAAGTTATCTGCTTCTCTCACATTCTCTTATGTCCAATATATTTTGCGTCTCTTTCGCAAGATTGTCTGAAACATCAAACACTGTAAAACATACCATATCACAGATCCTTAGAGCATCCACTTTATGCCCTGCACGCGCCCCATGTAATTCATTGCATACTTTGATTTTCCTTCATACCATATGGCTTCTTCACCAGCAAACTGTTCTCCGCCAACATATGTATCATGATATGTATATGGACCATTAGTATATGTAAAATCACGGGAATCTAATCTCGTTGAATCAGTCTCATTCATATACGCAGCATATGTATTAACATTTGCTTCTAAGCGAAATTTAATAAGCTGATCAATGTCCGTCTCATTATCATCCAAACAATTAACCGTACACTCCTGATCCTTTACTAAATAATCAATGGTAACATTGAATAAACTGCTAATCTGAATAAGGTTACTAATATCAGGATATGCTCGTCCATACTCCCACTTTGCTACGGCCTGTCTGGATACAGCTAATTTTTCTGCTAACGCCTCTTGAGTAAAACCTTTATTTTTACGAATTAATTGTAGTTTTTGTGAAAAAAGCATTTCTTGTCACCTCCACAATCATCGTATTACAATTTAAGCATTTGTCACATAAACCTCTAGTTACTATTTTGCTACTATTATTATACATATTTCAATTTCTTCATTAAATCAATTCACTTAATGCCTTATATTCCCTCAAATATATTCCTCTGCACATCTCATCTATCCCTTGATATGAATTATACTTTGAAAAAATCTCTTTAATTTCAGATATTGGAAGCCATCTTGGTTCCATACCAACCTGCATTTCTTGTTCCGTTTGTTTGATTTCCGTGGTACCTGTTACTTTGCAGATAAAATACTTATTGACCCATTTCCAGTTTTCATAGTATTCATCAATTTCTAACAAGCACTGCGAAGTTTCTACCTCTACACCTGTTTCTTCTGCAATTTCCCGAATGCAGCACTCTTCCTCACTTTCATCATTTTCCAGACCACCGCCCGGAATCATCCACTGATTTGTTTTTGTTTCATAGGAAAGTAAAATGTGCTCCCCCTCTTTAACGATACCTCTGCAGGCAGTTCTGGTTTTATCCCAATTACCGACATAATTTTCTCCGACAATGTCTATAACTTTCACTATCCCATCCTCCAATTTATTTCAGCGTTCTATCTGATCATTTCCTTTTTCATCACCTTATGTTCAAGCTCAACCCATGCTATCTCAGCAAATAACGCAATTAGCAAAATAACAGCCTGAAGCACAACACTATCCACCAAATTTTCAATAAAATATGCAAAAACTGATAGCGTAATAAAAAATGCACACCCCAAAATAATAAAATTTCTGCCATGTCTGTGGTTCCATTCAGTAACACTCGTCAGTTCATCTTCACGAGGTGGTTTCTCTCCCGTGTTTATTGTTACCGGTTTTTCAGCTTTATACTGGATCATTCCAAGTATGATAAAAATAAGTGAAACCAATAGTGAAATTACCAAATAAATAATTGTAGCCGCCATATCTATCCCTTTGTAAAATCAACCAGTTCTTGCTTCCATATCTATACCTCAGTCAACTAATAAATATTACCTCATATAAGCATCATTGGCAATATTTTTGAAGTTCTGGATTAATACTCTTATGACTGAAAATCAGCTACAGATCCCCATTAGTCATCCAAAACCCGACTATTTTATTAGAACAACCAGGCACATGTTACTGCCATATCATTACATAATCTTTTTCACCTGTAGCTTCATCTATCCCTTCATCTTGAATTTCAAATCCCTCTCTCTGATAAAAATGTATTGCTCTTGTGTTTTTCTCATACACATTTAAACTTAATCCTGTCCGTCTCTCCTTTATAAAGTCCAGCAGAAGTTTTCCTATCCCCTGTGACTGCAGTTTATCACAGACAAAAATACCTTCAATATATTCTCCGTTTAATCCTATAAATCCCTGTATTTCCCCGTCACTCTCATACACATAAACTTCTGCCTGTAACAACATTTCTTTTACCGGTTCATAATTGCTTTCCCAGTATCGTGCCGGAATAAAATTATGTGCTTTTATATTAGAATTCAGCCATATGTCTGCCACTTTAATTACATCTGTTTTTTGTAATTTTCTTATCATAATAACTACCTCTATTGATCCTTACCTGAGAACATTTTTCCAATCATCCTTTATTTGTAGATAATCATAATATTTTAGGATGACTTTTTTTCTTTCACAATTGCCGTCTTATTTTTATTGAGAAGATCCAGACATATCATCCAATAATCTCCTGCCATGAAATAGCACATCATATCATATTTTCCAATCGCAAATATCATATTTAAAATATGTATTAACCAGAAGATCACCCGATATTTATTGACTGATTTTATACCATTATTTTTTAATACAAAAATAATTTTCTCAACAATATAAACATTAGGGTAAAAATTCCAAAATAAAACAGTAAAAATGTCAACAAATAGATATGTACAATTTTAATTTTTCTTTTCATATGTACCCTTGTCACTTATCTTTTTTTGCAAAGATCAGACTGCCGGATATGTCTACTCTTAATATACTTTCCGTTCCAGCCGCTCATGCATATATACCATAAGCCCAAGCAGAATCAGCAGATAAACCGGCAACAGTCGGATGGATATATGGTTTGCGAGCAGCCCAAACAATGGCGGCATAAGACACGTTCCGATATATGCACTGGCCATCTGCACACCGATAATTGCCTGGGAACGCTCTGCACCAAAGTGGTACGGCGTTGAGTGAATAATGCATGGATATACCGGTGCACAGCCCAGTCCGATCAATGCAAATCCAAGCAGGGAAACCATTTGCCCAAACGGAAACAGCATCACAATAATACCGGACAATATGATTGCCTGTCCCATACGGATCATCTGTCTGTCATTCAGTTTCATTGCAATGAATCCATTGATTCCCCGGCCAACGGTAATTCCAATGCAAAACATCCCGGCAAACGAAGCGGCCATTTTGGCATCGACCCCCTTTGCCAGATTCAAATAACTGCTTGCCCAGAGCATGGTTGTCTGCTCTACTGCACAATAACAGAAGAAACAGATCATAATCGCTTTTGCTCCGGGAATCCCAATAATTTCCTTCAGCGAAAGAACCTTTCCTCCCATTGTTTCTTCAGAGGATGTCTTTTGCTCCTTCCATTTCGGAAGACTAAATACCAGAACCGCCGTAAGTACAATCTGCAATACGGAAATAATACGATACCCTGTGTTCCAGATGGCACCACCCGTAAGAGCTGCCCCCATAATATACGGTCCAAGTGTTGCCCCCACTCCCCACATACAATGCAGCCAGCTCATGTGCTTGCTGGCATAATGCAGGGCGACATAATTATTTAAAGAAGCATCGACACTGCCTGCCCCAAGTCCATAAGGGACTGCCCATAAACAGAGCATAAGAAAACTGTGACTGATAGAAAATCCCCAAAGTGCCAGTGCCGTAATTCCAACACTTACTGCAGTTACTTTGCCTGTTCCGAACCTTCTGGTGAGACGATCGCTCTGCAGACTGGAAATGATCGTCCCAAATGCAATGATCATGGATATCGCTCCTGCATAAGACACAGGAACATGAAACTCCGGATACATATTTGGCCAGGCTGCCCCCAAAAGGGCATCCGGCAGTCCCAGACTAATAAACGACAGATAAATAATTCCTAATAAAAAGCCCATTTTATTCTCCTCGCTTTAAGTCTCACTTTAATTTTTATCCAAATTACAGATCTGAATCGCCGCGCCATTTTCCATAACAGAAAATCCATGCTTCACATAAAACGGCACATTATTTTTATCTTCCGGCATCCCCTCAATATACAAAAAATCCTTATATTTTTCTTTTATATATTCAATCATCCCACCGGCAATGCCCTTTCCCTGATAATCCGGATGTACCAATACATAATGAACCTGCGCCAGCATTTCCGTATCGTCCAGAACCCTGGCCAGACCCACCAGCTTTTCGTCATCCCACACTGTCAGTACGGTGGACGAATGCATCAAAGCCTTGTATAAACGCTCCGGGTAATTTCCGGAAATCCAATTTACCGATAAAAATAACTGCTGCACCTGTTCCTGTGTAAATATTTTTTGTTCCGTATACTTCAACATACTGCTCCTGCATTCCTTCCGAAGCCCACTGTACCGGAGCTTTTCCTTTGCCGACAACACGCAGATAATACGGGATTTCCATTTTCCGCCAAAAATTGTCAAGCCATATTCCAATGGACACCGTATATCTTCCTCTAATTTTTTCTTATACTTTGCCATAAAAATCCCCTTCAAACTATTGGTCTTGTTTCATTATAGCTTAAAGGGGTTCTTTTTTAAAGTTACTATGGAATTTATTAGGGCCTTTTCCATTAAATTTCTTTTTTATTATCCGCACCGGGCGTTGTGACAATTACTTTGGAAGGTGTAATAACAAGTGCTCCCTTTGCCCTCCTCGGTAACATCCTTAAATGCAACCGGAACGACATTCGGTTCTCCATTTGCACATGTCGCAAGATCCCACATTTCATTTTTTAATACTTTGATCACTGATTCGTTTAACATAAAATAGTCCTCCATTTCTGTTTTGTATTATTTTTCGGATATATTTATGTTAATGAATCTGCTTCCGTTTCCATAAGCCCTCACTACTCTTCCCGCCATTCCTTTAATGCCACCGAAAGCCTTTTGTCGATGTCCTTTCTGGTAGCTTCACACTCATTCGGATATTCCTTTGCCGCTTTGAAAATAAACCGCAACACAAATTTCAACCCTACGGGTAATGCCTTTCGAAGCAAGGACTCCGGCAATACGAAATGCGTTCCATGCTCATATACAAGTGCCTCATATTGACAGGTATGAGGACGCTCTTTTAAACGCTGATCCATACGGCGGATATATTTTCCGGCTTCCCAGAAGGAATCATCATCCGCCCCCACAAGAAACAACCGTCCTTTTATATTTTCCACCTTGATCATTTCCTCTTCTGTGTGTTCTCTTGCTTTTTCCGAATCAATAAACAGGCAGGTACTTCGCTCAATATCACCGGAGCCTTTTGTCTCTTCCTCCACCTTCTGCCAATATACCGGATGCTCATAGACAAACGGCATGTACGCCAGAGGCTTTCCCTTCCAGGAAAGAGTGGAAGTCCCCGGAACCGGCCACTCTTTACAGCCATCCTTATTGCCCTGCTCAAAACCCTGCCACACAAAGTCACTGGCTGTCAGTCCAAAGGTTAATGTGATATCCGGAAAATAAGAAGCTGCAACGATTGCATCCATACCGGCGGTGCTCATCCCCATAATTCCAACTTTCCTGTTTCCATTACTCATCAGCCATTGAATGGCTGTCTCAATCCGTTCCAGCGGATAATTTACATGACTGTAATTTTTCTTGCCGGGAGACATACAAAGCACATTTACACCATTTTTATGCAACCATTTTGCACCACACTTTGCCATAAAATCATTAGGATCATCTCCAAACAACCCGATCATTGCACAATCGGAACCCTTCGGATTTTCATAATACGTTCCATAGAAGCCGTGTTTTTCTGTTTCAAAAAATTGTTTTTTCATTTAAATCATCCATTCCTTTTTGAATTCAACTGCCCAGTTGCCGAACCGATGTATTCAGAACATATTTCTCTTTTATTTCTTTTAACAAGAAATAAAACCATCCTCTTCCTTTATTTTTTCTAAAACTCCGGAAGAAATCACCTCATCCATTTTACCATAATTTATAAATTATTTTGCATAATTACACAATTGTCAATTGATATATTTTATCAAATCGTCGTTTCAGATCATGTTCATTTTCAAAATTTCCGGTCAATACGCAAAATCTATTTCATTTCTTGATATTATAGTTCGGCCAGCATTCCATATTTGTCATTTGGCAATTTCCGGAATCCGAATTTCTTATAAAACAATTCTTTTCCGGAATTGGCATATAAACAACAGTCTAACTCACCTGAATCTCTTGTTATCCCCGTGGTTACTTCCACAATTCATTTATTTTGCCCGGTAATTCATCTATATTATCTCCCAGCAGACGAATATCCCCGGCTCCGCCAACAGCAGGTATATTAAATTCAAACTCATTCCACTGTCCCATTTATATCCCTCCGTTTTTCAAATAGAATAAAAAGCAAAACTATTTATTTACAAATGTAGGAAAAATACTTTCTTCCATGCTCTTGCACAGCACCAATTTGGTTATAAAAACGAATGGACGGCATATTCCAGCCAAGGCAGCTCCATTCGATCAGATTGTAACCATCCTGTTTAACAAATTCCTCTATTTGAGAGAAGAACTTTTTCCCAAGACCACCATGACGATACTCCTCACATAAAAATAGGTCTTCCAAACGAACCCCGCCCTCTGCTGCAAAGGAGCCAAACACAGGATAGTAGATTGCGTATCCGATCACCTCATCATTGTACTGTGCGATCAATGCCGTTGCTATTTTCTTTTCGAAAAGCCAATACTGCAGATTTTCCTGAGAGGCCGTCATATCCTGTGGCCTTTTCTCGTATGCAGCCAGACCCTTGATCATATTTTGCAGCAATACAATATCCTTTTCCTCTGCTTTTCTCACAGTAAATTTTCCGTTCATTCTTCGTCCCCCCTTTTTATTTATTAATAAAATAAAGACCAATCAGGCATATTACGATACCGATAACTTTGTTGGCTTTGATTGCTTCGCGGTACAAAACTGCTCCCACAATAATCAATGCAACTGCCAAAAATGCACTTTGCACAAGGGATGCTGTACTGACTGCCCAGCCATTTTTATAAGCATAAATAAAACCGACCTCCAGTCCAACCACAGAGACACCGAGAAAAAACGGTGCCCAATTCATCTTGGCATACTCCTGTAATAAATTGCCATTTTTGTTCATCACAAAATACATAATGGCAGAACATACTGCCCCCACAAGATAGGTTATCGTCATGGATGCCATTGCATCCATATCTTTAGGCACTCCCTTTGCACAAATTTGATAAACAATATTGGAAAATACCACCAGCGCAATGGGCCATATCATTGACATATTTATTCCCTCCTAAAAAATCCCTATACACTAAGAAAGACAGCCAGACTAAAATCAGCCTGACTGTCGGTAGGTGCTCACCCGTTAAATGAAGTATAATGAATTCCTTTGAATCCGTCAAGTATCGCTGCTCCAATTTCGCCTCACTGCAATAAGGCAGAGTCTTCTTGACTTTCTCCATCCGATATGCTATAAAGTAAACAATGTTTACCAGCATGACACATGTATTGACCTAATGCAATACTTTATCAAAGGAGGCGGTCATTATTCGCGAGAGTTCCAAAGAAACCAGAGAACTGATCTTAAAAAGTGCTATGGAAATATTTCTTGAAGCAGGATATCAGGATGCCTCTATGCGAAAGATTGCTGCAAAAGCCGGCATCACAGCCGGAGCCATCTATAAGCATTTCTCCGGCAAAGAGGAAATGTTTGGAGAGCTTTTTCGTGCAAGCGGACAAAAACTTATGAGCATTACCGAATCTATGATGGGCATTGATTTCTCTGCTATGTCAGACGAGGAACTGATCCGGGTTCTATATTCGAGAGTATCTCTGCAGACACTGGAATTGTTGCAGGGAGACATGAAGCTTTTTCATATGTTATTGAAAAATGATTCCGGGACATATATGGAGCGTTTTCGTTCCGTCTACCTGAAACGAAGTACTCAATTTGCATCTAATTATTACGGGGAATTATACCGACGGGGGCTTGCCTCGAAAAAATTATCAAACAAGACCATCTATATGCTTTCTTCCTCCGAATTTTCCATGATCTGTGAAATGATAGCGGATGATTCCTGTCAGAATGGAATCACAGAGGAGATAAAAAACGCATTTACAGAAGCAATGACGATTCTGCTCCATGGTTTAGAGACAGAGCTTGGAATCCATTATCATACAGAAGGTGACAAAGCATGAAAAATACATTTAGTGTAAGATTGATCTATCATTTTTATCATAATGCCGTAAAAACAGAATTAAAAAGACGAGGGTTTCCTAAAAATACATCACGAAAAATCGCAAAAGAACATAAGATCATTTTGGACCGTGCGAAAGATATCGGCAAGTCCAATTTGTTAAGTTCATATATTATGGGAAGCTATTTTATTGCATTAAACCGCAGCACCGGCAGGTCTGCCGAAGAAAATTATGAGATATTCCGGGATGGGCTGTGTGCATCCAAGCTGTTTCACAAAATAATGGGGGATGCTGACAGTTACTTAGATCCAAAGAGAATACCTGCAAGACGGCAATGGTCTGAAGACAGCCATAAACGCAAATATGAAAATGACTGGGTTGTTGATATTCTGCCGGGAAATAACGAGTATGATCTGGGTTATGATTATCACGAATGTGGTATATGCAAGCTCTGTCAGGATGAAGGGTGTCCGGAGCTGGCTGCCTATCTGTGCAGAATGGATTATGTTCTCGCAGATATTATGAACATGAAACTGGTGAGAACCGGAACGATTGCGGAAGGGGCCTCCTGCTGCGATTTTCGATATAGCAAGCTCCGCTAGGAAATTTAATTTTACTATGCTCCCATATTAAAACTCCAAACTATCTGCATTGAGCAGAAAATATTTCATTCCCATGATCACAAATCCTTCCTCATTTCTCCATGGCTTTTTCGTTCCGTTTACGATTACAAGCTTCTTAAATGAATCTGGAATATTTCTCAACGAGTTAAGCTCCTGCGTCTGCTTTTCCTCGGAAGTCATATCATAAGCCACCTGAATATAATATCTCTGACTGCCCTGGTTCACTACAAAATCAACCTCTAACTGCTTATGAACTTTCTTTCCTTCACTGCTCTTTGCAAATACATCCACAATACCAACATCCACATTATAACCCCGGATAAGCAGCTCATTATATACGATATTCTCCATAATGTGAGTAGGCTCCTGCTGTCTGAAATTCAATCTGGCATTTCTAAGTCCTATATCCGAAAAATAATATTTCCGATTCGCCCCCACATATTTTCTGCCTTTAATATCATACCGTTCCGCCTTAGAAATCAAAAATGCTTCTGCAAGATAATCTATATGGTTGGATATAGTTTTATTGCTGTAATTGATACCTCGTTCACTTTTAAAAGTATTGGATATCTTAGTCGGATTAGTTGGAGCTCCTATGACAGAAGCAAGAATGTCTACCAAAGTATTAATTTCATCAACATTCTGAATCCTGTTTCGCTCTACCACATCCTTGATATAAACATTGTTTAAAATATTCTTAAGATACTCCGCTTTTTGGCGTTCCACAGAGAATTTTACCACTTGTGGCAAGCCGCCATATATCATATACTCCTCCCATGCATCATCAAAATCTCCATCAAAAACTGCATAGAATTCTGCAAAAGACAATGGATAAATTCTTATCTCATCTCCTCTGCCTCTAAATTCAGTTACAATATCGCTGGATAAAAATTTGGAATTACTGCCGGTTACATATACATCAATATTGCCAATACGCAGCAAACTGTTCAACACTTCCTCAAAACGCGGCATAAACTGTACTTCATCTAATAACAGATAATACTTCTGTTCGTCTTTCATAGCGTCTTTAATATACCGGTAACACTTTTTAGGATCTCTCAGCTCCTCATTTTCAATACCATCTAAAGCAATCTCAATAATATGATCATGATCTACACCACTCTCCAATAAATATTTCTTAAACAGCACAAATAGCAGAAATGATTTGCCACATCTCCTAATTCCCGTAATAATCTTTATCATTCCATTATCTTTTCTTATTTTTAATTGTTCAAGGTACGAATCTCTCTTAATCTCCATAAAACCGCTCCTCATTTTTGTGCCTGGCACGAAATTTGGTAATGATATTTTACCATTATATCATCTTCACTTCAATAGCCATTACTATTTTTTGTGTATTTGCACTTTTTATGAGCGGTCTCTTGATATCCCATTCCGTTGATGCTTCCTCAAATAGATTCATCCAGATACTGATCCAATGTCATCTGTCCGTCGATCCAGCTTTTCTGCTTTGCTTCATGTATGACATCTTCCGGCATGCTTCTTCCAAGCAAAAACGGCGACTTCGGATCATGTCTTTTCATATTTTCCCGGACCAGCTCCGCATTAGCATTCGCATAACAATACCGGCACAAATGACCGCAGGTATCGTATGCCCCAATATCCACTCCCATAAAGCAGGCGCAGGATCCGTTCCTCTGATTTATTTTCTGTTTCGGAATATCCAGATGCGTATGCAGTGCCGTTTCAAAAGTGTCGACCGTCATGCAGCCGGAGCAATCCGCTCCATAAGCTGCCAGTTCGCTGCCTTCTGCACATGGCCGGATTGTCAGCCCATATCTGTCTGCAATCCGGATAAATTCTTTTCCAATCCAAATCCGGTCCTTTTTCGTAACCGTTCCTGCCTCCGGAAAATTCCGTTCCACTTTTTTATAAATATCGAGAAAACTGATCACACAGGTTTTCGTATATCCGGATAAACGGGAGGCCATTTTTTCAAACTCTGCGCTATGCCACTGTGCCGTATGGATCTGGTCTGTCAGTATGGGATCATAACGCCAACCGACACTGTCAACTCCCACCATATCCGATAACCGCTTAAAATCCTCCATCACCTTGTCTTTATCCGGAACATTTGGCTCGATATCTTTTCCATATGGCGTGATCGTCACGAACCAGTACTGTCCATATGGCCTCAATATATCCATATATTTCAGCATCGGCTCCGGATTCTTCGTGCAGAATGCCATCAGATCCACAACCTCCGGAGACAAACGATATTTCGTCACCTGAACCGGATTGTATGGATTACGGACCAACACATAACCTTCCTTTATTCTGTTTACAAGCCATTCGGAATAAAATGCCGGGATGTCCGTCCGCATTCCTGTCTGTATGATCATGTCATGTTCCCCTCTTATCTCCCACGCAAATTTCGCCGGCATCACTTCCGGCAGATCGTATTTCCTTGCAAATTCTGACTCCACCCAGACCCGGCCGCCAATCTTTCAGGAAATCTATATATTGCTGCTGAACCTGCGTCCATACAGCGTTTATTCTCTTTCAAATTTCCGGACAAACCGGAAATTATATATTTTTATTGTACCAAGTCGCTAACGCGACGGCTAGCCCAAGTTACAATAAATTTCCCACTACTTTAAAATAAAAGTGGCAGTTTTTGAATTTATATAGTATTGTTGAGATACCCCTACCTTAACAATCCCATATTTAAATTTTTTATCCGTCCCCCTCCATGGATCATTGATCTTTCATGTTTTTCTATAAATCAATCATTCATGGAGGTTCCATTATGGACAAATATTTCAATTCTTATCGTGAGATGATCTCACTCCGCGGTCTTACCGGCCATCCCCTTAAAAGCTATTCCACTTACATTCGCAGCTATCTTGATTATCTTCAAAACATCCTCCACAAATCGCCCGAAGATGTTTCCTGGCAGGATCTGCGTGATTATATCAAATGGCTTCAAAAAGAACAAAATCTTTCTGACCGGACCGTTAATGCCGCCATTTCCCAGCTTCGTTTCTTCACCATCTATGAAAACAGGGCGTGATCATTTTTCCATGCTTCCATTTTTATCTTGTTTGCTGAGTTAAGCGTTTTATACAATCTCCATATATATACCGGCTAAGCTTCCGCGAATTGGTACAATTATGAAGAATTTTGCCATAAAATCATTGGGATCATCTCCAAATAATCCGATCATTGCACAATCGGTCCCCTTCGGGTTTTCATAATATATTCCGTAGAATCCGTCTTTTTCCATTTCAAAAAATTGTTTTTCATATAAATTATCCTTCCCTCTTTCAAATCACCTCATCCATTGTACCATAATTTGCAAATTATTTAATCACACTATTTTCAGTTGATATATTATATCAACTATCCATCTTCCTTGCTATATAGCCTTTTTCTTCTTATTTTTTCAGATGTGCATAAACTTTAATCCATGTATATGAGTAATAATTGCCTTCTAACAATCTCTCTTTTTTTCTACATAAATCAAAGAAATTACAACCACCAGTAAACTCCATCCTAAGAGATAAAGCTTTATCATATAATTACCTTTTCCCATTGAGAACAAATAGAAAATACTTCCATCCGATACACTGCCCATAGAATTCAAAAGAAAGTATCCTGCTGACGCCAAGTAACCTGCAACACCGGAATTGCTCCATATGGAAACAGCCAAACCTAAACTTCCTAACGCCATTGCACTTATAACCGTTCCCATTACATAAGCCGTAAACGGAAATGTACAGTTTTTCCATATCATAATACCGGAAAACAGGCATATCATCATAATCAGTAACAGTATTGACATAACGAAACGCAGCAGCAGAATTTTCCAATGCGAAATGCTCCTTGCATAAATCACTTCCTGTATCGCTTTCGACTGTTCCGGAACATTCAGCGGAACCATAAGGAATATTCCTATAAGTATTACAGACTGTTCCAGACACTCCGCCGAATGAACCTTGTCCAAATTCGCAATACCTCTTGCTAAAGGAATTGTCAGCAAATACACGACTGCTAATAACACATTATTTCTTAATGCCAGAAAAAAGTTTACCTTTAATATACCCCAGACCCCTGTTATAAATATTCGCTGCATTTAATTTTCCTTTCCTTTTAAAATTCAAAACCCATATTGACAAAATAACAAATAAAATACCAATTCCAGCCATAAGTAATCTGTTCATACAAATGATTTGCAAGTCATTTTGTATTATTTCATAACCACGCAATGTATTATGCCTTATCATTAAAGTCATGAGTTTTGTATCTCCGGAAAGTCCCGTTGCCCCCTTATCAACCATCCACCACAAAAATTGTAAGACAATGGCAATCGGAGAGTCCGTAAGCAAAGTAAAAAAGAACCCTATTGCACACACCACCATTGCCTCCGGCAAAAGCCACCATAAAATGTATTTGATATATGCAAAGTAATCTACCCGGATACCCTTCTCTGCCCCGAAAGATATTAATGGTGCAAGAGATTCAAGACTCAACAGCAGGATAGGAATTAAGATCATAGTAATGCTTGCCAAATATCTTGAAACCACCAGTTTGACGGAAGATATCTTTCGGCCGTAAATCAATTCTGTTGCATTACTTATACGGTCTTTCATCCATATAATGACCACCAGAAATATAGGATACAATCCCAATTCTAATCCTATGTAATCGCAGAATAACCTTGCAAATCCACCTGTCACTTTATCTTGATTTATTGTTTGATCATATTCTGCCAGTGCTTCCTCATAAGTCGTTTCAGACATTCCAAAATAAGTAATCATCATTTTGTGAGAATACTGAGAACCTTTTTCTCCAATAATAACTTCCATGTTCCTCATTAGTTCTTTGAAATGTTCATAAGAGACCTGTGATACAAAATGTTTATATTTATTATCTCCGTTTTTGGTGGCTGCCCTGCCTCCCATCTCCATATTTAGATTTCCATCTTTATCCGCATTCATTGAATCAAAAGAAATCATCGTCCCTGTGGCTGCGGGAAAATAATCTTCTGGCAAATCCTTTAATTCTTTCTCCGACAATCCGGTTATTTCACATAGTATTTCAAGCACCTGTTTTTGCTTGTCATCGCTTAATACAATTGCTTTATAATATCCAATAGGATATGTGGCATAACTATTATCTTCATATTCTGACAGCAATGTTCTCGTAACGCCTGTCATGATTGCTTCTGGATCATCTTCCGAAATCCTGCTGCCAAAATAATCATCTTCTTCAGACGGTTTGGAAAGCAATGGGCGTTCAAAACCAATATCAGCAGGTGCTATACCGTTTGCCCAATTGATTTCCGTTTGCGTCACTCCTCGAAAATTCCGGAACCAGCTAAAAATCAAAATAGCAAGAAAAAGATAATAAATAATACTTGTTCCGATTTTTTTACACTCTTTTAAATATAACTTCATTGCTCGATCCCTCCGTCTGTCTGGCTCAATAAATACATATACCCATCTTCCAAAGTTGGGGGTTGAAGTATATGTTTTTCTTCGGGTGGTTTGTCTGATAACACTCTGTACTGTATGCCTGACCTGGAAATAATGATATTCAAAACAGTGTATTTTTCCTTGATAAGCTTGTCTTGATTTTTGTCTGCTGAAATAAGGTAAACTTTACCTTCGGCTTGTTTTACCAATTCTTCCGCAGCACCATTCCATACCATCCTCCCATTATCTAAAACACCTATATTTTCACAGGAAGATTCAACATCCGAAGAAATATGGGTAGAAAATATAACAATTCTGTCCTCTGCAAATTCACTTAACAGATTTCGAAAACGAATACGTTCCTCCGGATCAAGTCCTGCCGTTGGTTCATCCACAATAAGAACTTGTGGATCATGCAATAATGCCTGTGCAATTCCCAGCCGTCGTTTCATTCCTCCGGATAAAGCCCTTACTTTCGTTTTCATATCCTCTTTTAAATTTACCTTTTCAAGCAATGTCGATATTCTTTCTCTTCGGATTTTATCCGGAATATTTGATAGTAACCCAAGATAATCCATTGCACCATAGACACTCATATTTCTATAAAAGGAAAAATCCTGTGGGAGATAACCTACTATTTCCCGTATTTTACAGGTTTCTTTGCTTGTAATACCATTGATGCTGATTTCACCGCCTGACGCCACAGAAAGTGTCGCCAAAATTCTCATCAGACTTGTTTTCCCCGCACCATTCCGTCCAAGAAGTCCGAACATTCCAGAAGAGATAGTAACGGACACGTTTTTGAGAACTGTCTTTTTTCCGTATTTTTTAGAAAGATTATTTATCTCAATTTCCATAATACAAAAACCTCCTTACATATGTTGTAAGGAGATTTTATAATAGAAAAGTCAATTTTCCGAAAAAAATCTAAAATATATTCAGCCTGACTGTTACACACGCCCCATTTTTATTGTTGGAAACATCTAATCTCCCACCGTGTTTTTCACAAAGGATACCGCAAATACTCAGACCTATTCCAAAATGTTGCCCCTCTTTATCCCTACTGTAAAATACCGTAGTTGCTCTTTCCAAATCCTTCTCTCCAAAACCTTTTCCATCATCCTCTACTGTAAGAATGAGAAAATCCTTTTTTTGTGAAATACTGATGCGCACTTGTTTCTCTGCATATCTTAATGCGTTCTGCAGCAAATTTTCTAAAATCCGGAAAAATACACCTTTATCCAATCGGGCTTCAGCCATCGCCACATTACCTGAAATGAGAATTTCTTTATTGACTTCCAGCTGCCGCACATTACTTTGTATTTCATTCAATAACTTTTTCACATTTACAGGTTGTTTCTTAATTTCAATATTTTCCATTTTCTCAATGTTACGAACGCAATCCACATATTGCTCCAATCGGATTACTGCTCCCTGCATAGAAGATACCGTATCTAAAAGCATATCTTCTGTGATTTTATCCTGTGGTATATTTTTCTCCAGATAATCCAAATATCCTTTCAGCACAGTAATGGGAGTTCTTATGTCATGAGCTATCGAAGCATTCAATAATTTTCTTTGTTCTAAGGATTCCCACAATGCTTTATGCTTTTGCCGAAGCTCTTTACGCATTTTTTCCATTGAACAGCATAACTGTCCTAATTCGTCATCTCCGTTGTATTCAATGTAAAAATCAAGATTATCTTCCTGTATCTTTTCCACTCCATTCTGCAGCTGTGCAATAGGAAGCCGCAATTTCTTTCGATAGTATATTGCTACAGCTGCCCCAATACCAATCATAGTATAAAGAACCGGCAAGCCAATCATGGCAACATAAGAACCATAATAAACTATATTATCCCACTCACCTAAAGGTTCCCATACAATATTATTGTTATCAATATTAAAAACATAATTTCCTGTATCCTTATCTATTAGAAAATCCGGAGAGCTTATGGTCAAATATCTTTTTTTCAGTATTTCCTGCTGCAACTGATTTGTCATAAAGATTGTGATGGATGACATCACTGTAATGATACATATCGTAATCAGAAAAACAGCCGCCATAGATGATTTAAGTGACTTTATTCTTATTTTGCCCATCTGTATCCAACTCCCCATACCGTTTCAATATAATTTTTATCCGTATAAGCGGACAGTTTATTTCGTATCTTTCTGATATGTTCTTTTACTACAATGCTGTCACCTTCCCCATCATACCCCCAAAGCTTTTCATAAATGGTTTCCCTGTCATAAACCATTCCTGCATTTTGTGAAAGCAATCGGATAATTTCAAATTCTTTGTTGGAAAATTCCAGCAATGTTTCTCCATAAAATACAGTATGGCTGTTGTAGTCAATGATCAGTTCTTCGTCAAATCTCAAATTCGATGCTGCACTTTTTCTTTCTTCACGCCTAAGATGTGCCGAGATTCTCGCCAATAACTCGTCCATACTAAAAGGTTTGGTAATATAATCATCTCCTCCGACAGACAATCCTTTTATCACATCCTGTTCCGTTACCCGTGCTGTCAAAAAAATGATTGGGCAGGATATATGCCTTCGTATAAGCCGGCACAATTCCAATCCGTCCATTTCCGGCATATTGATATCCAACAAGATAATATCCGGTTTTATATTCAACAACTCCAACGCTTTTTTTGCACTCTCCGCCGTATACACGAAAAATTTTTCTTTCAGGCATTTCTCCATCATTGATAATATCATTTTCTCATCATCAATAATCAATATCTTATATTTCATAAGCGATGCTCCCTGTATCCTTTCGTTACTTGATCATACACAATAAAAGACAAGTTTTCGACAACTCAGAGCCTTTTTTCACTACACTAATACATTGTAACTCTGCATACCTGTAAACCATTTATTTTGACACCTTTCTCTATCAATTTTGGAGTGAAAATAAAACAAAATGCATACTTTGTTTTTTGTCTTATTATTGATCCAACTGTTTTATAGCAGGATTACATTTCATAATCGTTAGTACAATAATCCCTGTTACCCCTGCAAGAACAAATATTAATCCTATTCCGGAGCCGTTTTGCCTGCCAACCAGAAAAGTTATTATGTTTCGTTTCGAATACATCTTCTTCATAAATGGTTCGAAAACATAATCTGCCAGCATCCCGCCTCCCAGAAACCCCAGGGGAGTTAAAGCCTGCGTGATCATTCCCTGCAAAGAAAAAACACGTCCTTGCATAGAAGTGTCAATCTTTTCTCTTATAATGATTGTCTGATATGTATGATATATCGGACTTCCAAAACAGCCAATAAATACGACGATACACCACCATACAAGATTTCTCCCCATTCCAAACAGCGTAATGCCAAGTAAGCACAGATAACTGCCCAGATACATTAGTGGTAACTTTTTTGAAGGCTGCCTTATGATCGACAATAACACACTTGCTACTATGCATCCTATCGCCATAAATGATGAAACAATCCCCACGGTTATTTCGTTATTGTTTGTTCTCGCCAAAAGAAGCGGTGTACACATACTGTCAAATGAAATTGCCCCTATAAATTCCAAAACGCAATACATAATTAAAAGCATCAAAATCGGTTGATTGCCAGCTATAAAATCAATTCCTTCTTTCAACCCATTCCATATTTCCGAAAAGGATGTCTGATTGTCCGAAGAGATCTCATCCGGTATTTCCACAACAAATAATAATACGAAAAATGCAAAGAAAAATGTGCATAAGTCAACGATTAAAATCCATTGCAAGCCAAATACATTAAGAATTGTGGTTGCCAGAATCGGCTGAAATATACCAACCATTGCTCCCATTGTCGATTGAATCCCACCAATCCTTGCATAGTCTTTCTCGTCCACCAATAAGGTTACCGCAACCTGAGAAGCAGGGTTTTGAAATGCATTCATAAATCCATTGATTACATTTACCAGACATAATACCCATAACTGTAAAACTCCCAGAACATAACAGCTCAGGAGGATTACAGACCCCACTGCAGCAATCAAATCACAAATAAGCATAATTTTTTTCTTATTCGTTTTATCAACAACCGCTCCCCCAAAAAGACTTACCGTTAAATAAGGAACCGTACTACAGATTGCCAGTAAAGATGATGACATCACCTGTCCACTGTTAGAATACATCCAAATCACAGTTGCAAATCCGGTCATGGAAGTTCCTAATTCTGATATTGTCTGACTGATAAAAAAGAGCATAAAATTATACATCTTATTTTCCGTTCTTTTCATAAATCGTTTTCCCCTCTTTCGCCTGTTTCAAAAGTTCCGGGGCTCATTGTAACATTTCATTACGACAACTAGCTGTCGTAATTAGATAAAAATTTTTCTGCAATATCAATTAATTCTTTTTTATATTCCTCTGGGGCTACTACTTTCACATGATCTCCAAAGCTTAATAAAAGGGCTTTCCATAAACGTTCCTTCGCCGGTACACCAATAAATATTCTGCACATCCCATCTTTCATCTTCTCTATTTGGCAATCCGGAAAATATTCCTGTATTAAACTGCTTTGCTGTTCTTTAAAATGCACTTCTATATTTATACTTGTTTTATAATAATTTTGTTCACTTTCTTTCATATGACTTTCGATGTCTCCATGATCAATTATGGATTTTCTGTTTAACATTTCAACATCTCTCATTCTTGCAACCTTATAAGTATAATATTGCTTCTTTTCGTCCTTATACGCAAATAGATACCATGCATACCATTTATAATGTATTGCTAAGGGTTCCACTGTCAGATCAGATTCTTTTCCGCCGGCATTTCTATAATGAAAAGAAATGTATTTCTTCTCTGCTATCGCACGCTCCAATATTATATTGACATTTTGAACCTGTTGATTCTCTTTTGTTACACCAAAATCCCAAAAAATCCTTTGTCCACCTTCCTTGCCAATAATGGAGTTATACTTTTCGATAATGGAATCTAATGTATGATTCGTATATGAAGTTGATAAACTTTCTAATGCTTTAATAATCATCTGTTGTTCATCACTTTTAATATTTGTATTTTTTAATTTATATGTGGGTAAAATAGAATATCCACCGTTTTTTCCACTATCCGAATATATCGGTATGCCGGAAGATGCAATATTTACCATATCCCGCTGAATTGTCCTGACAGATACATGATATTTTTCGGCTAATGTTTTAGCCGAAACCCTGTCATGATTTAAAAGATAAATAATTATCCCAAGTATTCTATCAATTTTCATTTCAATTCTCCCATTTATTTCATTATATTATTGCCTATCCAAAAAATCAAAAAATAATCTTAAAAAGTGCTAGGCTATGGAGATATCATGCTTTTCCTGATCAGAATCCACCATAATGCTTTAATGTTTCTGCTGCAATTTTGGAGCCTGTTTCCATCGCTTTTTCAATATCATTTTCAAGCATATATGAACAGACAAATCCAGCGTGATAGCTGTCGCCGCAGCCTGTCGTGTCAATGATACTCTCAACTTCCACCGCCTGTACCCTGAATTCCTGTCCATGAAAGTATGTAACGCTTCCGCGCTCTGCAAGCGATATATTAAACAGGCAGCGGTATTTGTCCGATAACTTTCTGAATTTCGGCAGGAGTTCTTCCGAGCCGCTTATCATAAAGAAATCAACATACGGGGCAAGCCGTTCCATATCTGCAAAATCTCTATATACATCAAAATCTACCGCAAGTTTAAAGCCAGATGTTTTTTTCAGTTCAATGATCTGTGAAAAACACGAGGCCAGAAAATGAACAAAGACCACATCGGATTCTGATAAGATTTTGATTTCGTTATCATTGAGTACGATGTTATCGAGAATCTGTCCGTTCCAGGAATCATCTTTATAATACCTGTCGCCTGATTCTGTAAGGTAAGTCATGTTATTGGCAGTCGGATATCTTTCATCAATGCGTATATGATCTTTATCAAGAGCAAGCGTTTCTATGGAATCCATGATCACTTCTGCATATTTATCTTTGCCGACAATCCCCAGAAGCATAACATCTACATTCTTAAAGTGCGAGGCATGAGCAGCAAAATTCAGGGCTTCTCCTCCCGGTCTGATTATGTCAGTACCGTAAAAAACATCTGCACATATACAGGGAAGTGCCGTCAGCTTAATTTTATTCATAATATCACCTCAAAAATCGTTCCTCCTGCCGGCTTTGACTTAATGGCAATCCTTCCATCATGTACCCGCACAATTTCTCGAACAAGAGCAAGTCCCAGTCCTACACCACCAAGCTCACGGCTTCGGGATTTATCCACGCGAAAGAATGGTTCAAACACCCTCTCCTTAAGTTCCTCCGGTATTCCACTTCCCGTATCCTCTACCGATAAAGAAACCTGCTTTTCCTTCCGGCATACAGTGACGGTGACCTGACCGCCCAAATGATTATATTTTATGGCATTCTCAACCAGATTGTATACGAGCCGGTAAATCAGAATATCACTTCCCATCATCGTAATATCCCCACATTTTCCAATGAGCCTTATATTCTTTTCCTGTGCAAGGGGTTCCAAGTCCACTAAAACTTCTTCCACAACGGCAGCGATCATAATTTTGTCATCCCTTCCCACCGTCTGAAGCTCACTCATATCAAGAAGTGTCTTTACCATCTTGTTTAGTCTGTCGCTCTGTTCTGTAACCATCTTGATCGTCTGTAATGTATCTTCATCATTTCCCGGATGCCCGGAAGAATTGTATAGATCCAGCTGTACCTGCATTAATGTTAATGGCGTACGAAGCTCATGTGCTGCATTTGCCGTAAACTGCCTCTGTACTTCAAATGCATCCGATAAGCGTTCCAGCATCTTATTATATGAAATGCTAAGCTGATTCAATTCTTTCACATTATTTTCCTCCATTCGGGAATCAGACAGATTTTGAGCCTGCACCTCTTCTATTTTGTCGGAGAACTCGCTAATTGGTCTGAGAGCATGCCCACTTATGAAATAAGTCGCAACTCCTCCAAAAAGAGCCAGCAAAACCGAAATTATCAAGCTGTTTCTTTTGTAGTCTGCCTTATTATTGTACACCTGAACAGAAAATTCATTTGCAAACTCATCCCACTTATCATCCGGAATGCTGATATAGATTTCATCCGCATTGCCCCCTTTATCATCCCCCTGGGATTCAACCGTTCCCTGCAGGGAATCAATATAATGTACACCGTTTTTATAAACAAACATTGTCAGGCATCCACATATCATTGCAATACACAATGTAGTGATGCATGTAAGCCTCCACTGCAGCGACATTCTTTTCATCGTTCCGATTCCTCCCGTATTTTATATCCCTCTCCTACCTTGTTGATCAAGGGATCGTAACCCAGTTCAGCCTTAAGCTTTCTTCTGAGGGAAGACATATGCACTCTGATGGCTCCGCTGAAGCTGTCTGCCGAAGCATCCCAGACATGCTCTATGAGTTCCTCCTGGCTGACCGGTCTTCCCTGATTGAGAAGTAAATATTCCAGAATACCATTTTCTTTTCTTGTCAGTGGAACCTTTTTTTCTTTTGCATACGCCTCACGCCGTATCGTATCAAACTTTATTTCTCCACTTTCCAGACATATATTTTTCTGCACAAACTGCCTTCTTGTCAGACTTCGGATACGCGCCTCAAGCTCCTGTAGATGAAATGGTTTTTCCATATAATCATTTGCTCCCGCATCCAGTCCTTCCACCTTATCCACAATCTGTCCTCTTGCTGATAATATAAGAACCTTTGTCTCGTCATTTTCCTTCCGAAGTTCCTTTAGGATCTCCATTCCATCCATCCCGGGCAGGTTCAGATCCAAAACGATCAGGTCATAGTTCTCCGACAGTATACACTCGAGGGCCTCTCCCCCATCATAGCAGGTATCCACCTCATATCCGGCGTGATACAGGCTTTTTGCAACCATATCACATATTTGTTTCTCATCCTCAACAATTAATAATCTCAAAATATACACCCTTCTTCTTAACAATAATTTTACAATGTATATTGTATAATGCAAAAGTCAGCTGGTCAATAATACAACAAAAAAAGGAGCATCATTATCTTGAAATGCAAAAAAACATGTCAGATCGTTCTGCTCATCTCAGGGATCACTATGATGGGCTACGGTGCAGTCAGGGGAGAAGCAGCGGTCGTACTTGGAAAAGCAATTAAAATATGTCTGGAGTGTGTAGGAATTGGATAAGAAAAAAACGATATTATCAAAAAAAACAGCCGGAATACGCGGTTGGATACAGGCAGCAGCGACACTGCTGACCAATATCCATATTCCCAATTTATTTCAGGGAAAAATATATCAGGGCAATGCTAAAGCAGTATGTGTACCCGGTCTGAACTGCTATTCCTGTCCAGCCGCAACAGGTGCATGCCCAATCGGTGCCTTTCAGGCGGTTGTCGGATCATCCGGATTCAGGTTTTCATATTACATAACCGGGTTCTTTATTTTGCTCGGTGTGACGCTTGGCAGATTTATATGTGGCTTTTTGTGCCCATTTGGATGGTTTCAGGATTTACTTCATAAAATTCCCGGAAAAAAATTTTCAACAGCCGGACTGAAACCGCTCAGATACCTGAAATATCTCATTCTTATTGTTTTCGTCATACTTTTACCATTGCTTGTAACGAATTCTATAGGAATGGGCGACCCGTTCTTCTGCAAATCCATCTGCCCACAGGGAGTCTTGGAGGGTGCGATACCACTCTCACTTGGCAATGCCGCTATCCGCTCTGCACTTGGAAAGCTTTTTTCCTTTAAATGTATTATTTTAATTTCAGTGGTTGTGCTTAGTATTTTATTTTACAGACCCTTTTGTAAATGGATTTGTCCTCTTGGTGCGATCTACTCATTATTTAATAAGATCAGCTTTCTGAATATTTCCGTGGATAACAGCAAATGCATCGGATGCAGTCAATGTTCTAAATCATGTAAGATGGATGTCGATGTGTGCAGGACACCGGATCATCCGGAATGCATACGCTGCGGAGCCTGTATAAAGGCCTGTCCGAAAGATGCGATCCATTATCAGTTTCTGGGAATCTCATGTCAAAAGAAAGACAACCGGTAACTAATTCACGTATTACAATAATTGAAAGGAGTCATAACTCATGAAAACAAAAGTAACCTTTATTTCTATTTTTACACTCTGCATAGTATTATCACTTACCGCATGCAGCACAAAACAATCTTCCACCTCCGGTTCTGTGGACACACAGACCGAAGCCGGCACCAAAACATCAGATAAATCCAATTCCCGGCTGGATGATTTATATCAGCAGGAAAACCAGTTTTTTGCAGATCACGCAGATGCATGGAACAAGGCGTTTGGTATGATGAATAAAGGGGATGCTGATCCAAGCGGTGATTATGCTGATTATCTTGCAGATACCGTAAAAGCAAACAAGGATTCCTTTACCAAGGATGAGTTAAAAACGCTCACAAATGATATCAAAGAGATACGAAAAATCGAAAAACAGATAGCAGAAATCGAGAAGAAAAATACATCATCCGACAATAGCAGCCAGAAAGACAGTTCCAAAGACTCCTCTCCATTCAGGAATTTTTCCGGTAAGGATTTCGACGGTAATCCGGTTGATGAAAGTCTGTTTTCCGGTAACGCTGTGACTGTCGTCAATTTCTGGTTTACCGGCTGCAAGCCCTGTGTCGCTGAGCTGTCTAAGCTTAACGAATTAAACGATGCGATCAAATCAAAGGGTGGCGAAGTGATCGGCATCAACACAGAAACCTTCGACGAAAACAAGACTGCCATGAAAGACGCTGCCTCTATTCTCAAAAGCCAGGGAGCCAGATACCGCAACATTTCCATTGACTCCTCCTCCGCCGCCGGAAAATATGCCTCAGAGATCATGGCATTTCCTACAACGATACTCGTTGACAGAAATGGCAATATTGTAGGCGACCCAATGCTCGGTGGCATTGATAATAAGGACAACTACGATACTCTGATGAAACAGATCCAGTCCGTAATAGATGCAGACAGCACAAACAAATAACGCAGACCGTCCCCTTGACTTTCCCCGGCTCATATTGTATTATTTATTATTCTGGAACGATTCGAAATGAGTCATATACAAACGCAAAAGGAGATCATGGATCATGCAGGATAACAAAAATTTCTTAGGTACCGCACCGATTGGAAAGCTTCTTCTTAAGCTGTCCATTCCCACCGTCATCGCTCAGCTTATCAATATGCTTTACAATATCGTGGACCGCATTTATATCGGACACATCCCCGGTGAAGGAAGTCTTGCTCTTACCGGGGTCGGTGTCTGTATGCCGATCATTATGATCATTTCCGCTTTTGCGGCACTGGTCAGCTCCGGCGGTGCCCCAAGAGCTTCGATCTATATGGGAAAGCAGGAGGAGGAATCTGCCGAAAAAATACTAGGCAACTGCTTTTCTCTGCAGATTATTATTTCTCTGATCCTGACTGCCGTTTTGCTGATCTGGAGCAAAGATTTACTGCTGGCTTTCGGTGCCAGTGAAAATACCATCGGTTATGCCACAGATTATATGCAGATCTACGCTTTCGGTACACTGTTTGTACAACTGACCCTTGGTATGAACTCTTTTATTACGGCACAGGGCTTCACAACCGTTTCCATGGTTTCCGTGGTGATCGGTGCCGTCTGTAATATCACTTTGGATCCTGTATTCATCTTCGGCTTTCATATGGGCGTAAAGGGTGCCGCCCTGGCAACAATCCTGTCCCAGGGCATTTCCATGATCTGGGTCGTCCTGTTCCTCTGCGGTTCAAAAACACAGCTTCACCTCCGGACAAAATACATGCGTCTGGAACCAAAGGTTATCCTTCCCTGCGTGGCACTGGGACTTGCTGCTTTCATTATGCAGGCAAGTGAAAGTATTGTATCAGTCTGCTTTAATTCTTCCCTGCTTCGCTACGGTGGCGATATTGCGGTGGGAGCTATGACCATTTTAACCAGCGTGATGCAGTTTGCCATGCTGCCCCTTCAGGGAATTGCCCAGGGTGCACAGCCTATTTCCAGCTATAATTATGGAGCCAAAAATGCAGACAGAGTGAAGAAAACATTCCGTCTGCTTGCTATTACATGTTTCGTATATTCCACGTTACTCTGGACGGCAGTGGAACTTATTCCAAAAGCCTTCGTAATCATTTTTACCTCCGATGCAGATCTGATCACATTTAGTGCACCAATGCTTCGAATCTATCTGGGAGGTCTCTGCTTGTTCGGTATCCAGGTTGCCTGCCAGATGACATTTACATCTCTCGGCAAAGCGGTCAATTCCATTATCGTTGCGGTTGTCCGTAAATTCGTACTACTGATCCCGCTGATCTATATTGTGCCGCACATCGTATCAGATCCCACCACAGGCGTATACATGGCAGAACCGATCGCAGATGTGATCGCCGTAACCTTTACTTCTGTTTTGTTTGCCGTTCAGTTTAAAAAGGCACTTGCAGAAATCCAGAGCTGATATCCTCTATGCTGGTTTTGCGAAGCAATTCTTGGAGGGCTAAACGCTGGTTTTGCCCTTTTTACTCCACGATCCGCCCGTCCTCGATCCGGATGACTCTGTCGCACTGCTCTGCCACAGAAAGATCATGCGTCACGATAACGATCGTTCTTCCCTGCTCATTCAGCTCACGGAATACCTTCATGATTTCCTCGGTTGTAGCAGAATCCAGTGCTCCCGTCGGCTCATCTGCCAGTATGATAGACGGATCATTTGCAATGGCACGGGCGATCGCCACACGCTGCTTCTGTCCACCCGACAGGTTATTGACAGGTTTTCCGGCAAATTCCTTCATTCCCACCATATCAAGCATCTTTAACGCTTTTTCCCTGCGCTCTTTCTTGCGGAGCCGCTGCTTTCCTCCCGCGAAATCTAACGGGATCAATACATTATCCAGTGCCGTAAACCCATCCACCAGTGCAAAGTCCTGCATTACCATACCGATCTTTTCATTGCGCACCTGCGCCATCTGCTTTTCGGAGATCTTGCCAACCTCCTCTCCGTCAATGGTATATTCTCCGGAATCATATCCGTCAATACAGGCAAGAATGTGAAGCAGCGTAGACTTTCCTGCCCCGGAGGTTCCGATCACTGCTGTCATCTCCCCGTCCTGAATCTCCATGGAAATCCCATGAAGAGCCTCATAGGCATTGCTTTTTCCCTTATTGTATATTTTTACGATATTTTTCAAACAGATCATATTTCTCCCCCTTTCAGGCTTTGAAACTCATGGTTCAAATCCGTCATGTGAAACCTTCACACTACTCCTGCAAAATCTCCTTTGCCGATCTTCCTTTCACCAGGGAGAGACACATTAACGCCGAAGATACCAGAAGCAAAACCGTAATGATCAGACATCCTGCAATCTGCACGCCGCCAAGCTGCACTGCCAGACCGCTCCAAAGACCGAAGTGTCCTGCCACAAGGATCAGCAGAATGCCAAGCACCAGTGCTGTCAGAATGATCAGCGATATATACAGGATATGGATCCGGAAGATCTGCTTCCAGGTCAGCCCCTGCACATAATAAATCGAATATTTCTTCATGTTTTTCTGATACATCAGTGTGGAAAGTGTCACAAAGGAAATAACCGTAAAAAGGATCATTCCCACACCGGCCGGGATCAGATCAGAAATATCTGCCATAATATTCTGCCAGGTATTCTTTTTGATGTAATCAAGATCATGCAGAAACTCAAAGTCAGAAATCTGAGCCACCCGGTTTTTATTGTACGCGTACAGCTTATCTGAGCATTTTTTATCCATGGTGATCAGTGCCAGACCTGACAAGCTTGTAAAAAAGATTTCCTTGTCTGTATTTAATACATCATTGTTGTTTTCCGATAAATTTTTTGCTGCTTCCTGATCCACATACTGCTCCTGCACCCGGTCCAGATTCTTTTTGGAAACAAAAAAGGTTATTGGCGGAAAGATACTTTCCCCTGTAATATAATCCAGCTTTTCCACATCCTCCGACTGCTTAACCATATTGCTGAAAAGAATATGATAGTCTGCGGACCCCTCTTTATTGGACTCAAAAATAATATCTGCATTTCGGTCGATCACACCGATAATCTTTACCGGGATCTTTGTCTTAAGCTCCGTTTCCGAGTTGGTATCCACATATACCACATCCCCTGTTTTATACCTTTCCTGATTCTGCAGCACCACTGCCTCCAGATACTTTTCTTCCTGATTCCCTGTCTTAAGCCAGCTTCCCGACTGCAGCTTCGGAGTATATCCGCTGATCCAGCCGTCATCATAAGCCCGGACATTGTTACGGAAAGAGCCTTCTTTCCTTGCGTCCGCAACCTCCTGTGTCTCTTCGACAAAAGCCTTCACATCATACTGTCCGCAAACCTCTGCATCCTTCAGCATTGCCTTATATGCCTGAGAGGTTTCCACCATTTTTCCTTCGTGTTCTCCCTCTATATAATGACTGCCTGATAAATTACAAATAAATCCTTTCTGCTCTACAAGCTTTCGCACCGGCTGATATTTCTCGTAACGCATCATAAAGATAGACAAAAGTCCTGTCACAATGGCAAATAAAAACACCGCCTGTATCAGGCACAGAACCGACATTACAATGTGCATTCTGCACTCACGCACTGCATATTTCCATGTCATACATTCTCCCCCCCTTCTAACGGATCATTTTCTTTTTCAATGTCCAATGGATCATCACGAACTGAAGCACAAAGGAGGACACAAAAAAGACCAGAAATAATGTTCCATATACCCGGGCCGGGAAATGGAAATCAAATACATTCCATCTGCCTGCCAGAAACGGCATCAACAGATAACGGAACAGAAGCAGTGTCACCAGATAAGTTCCCGCCGACAAAACCGAACATTCTCCCAGATACAGCCGGATACTCTTACTATGGCTCAGACCGCATATCCGGAAAATCTTCAGCGTCCGCTGTCTGGTGGTCACAATGTAATGATATAATGCGCAGAAGTTAAATGCTGCCACCATAGAAACTACTAATACCAGTAACAAAACCGTATTATACATATAATCATTGCCTTCTGTTTCCTGCAGATCATAATTACATTCCGCCCTGTCTCCAAAGCATTCCTCTGCCGCCTGGATCAGCAGATTGATCTCCCGCAGGGAAATATTGTCCTTAAACCGCATATCGATCTCATCCAGCAGAACCGCATCTTCTCCAACCGCTGTAATCGGCAGAAATCCTGTCCCGATTCCTCTCTGCAGACCAATGATCTCATATTCGTCTCCGCCGATCATCACGGTTCCGGATTCCGTCATATTTTTCTTGAGATACTCTCCCTCCGGTTTCTTTTGAAAGCCATACATGATGCACACCTTGTCTCCCTCAGCATACTCCTTGTCTGAGAAATATCTGCCGTACTGGAAAATATTTTCTGTAGTCGTTCCGAACAGATAATTATAAAGGGAATCCGGGCCATAATCACCGCTGTTGACGATCTTTCCATGATCGATCAGAAAGTCTGTGTCAAACCGGTACTCTCCCTCCAGGATCCCGGTGTGGATATTCAGAAGCTTTCCTGCCACCTCCTGATCCACTTCTTTGGCAAACTTCTTAATATCTGCCGCCGTCAGATCCGGAACATCTTCCCGTTTTTCATACTTTTGATCATTCAGATCCCCCATAACCGTCAATTTTCCCATCCCGTCAGCACTGTCCTGTACACTGGAAACATAGGATCCCTTCAACCGGAACACGATCTCATTAGTGGCACTGCGACTCAGCTCTTTCCGCTCTTTAAATTCCCGGAACATTCCGTAGGACAGATGAATGATCAGCGTCGATGCCATGATCGTAACGATCAGCAGCACAAATATCTTCGTATAATCCTTTGCAAAGGACCTGATATTTTTTAATATGTATTTCATCCGCATACCTCCCATCTAATTTACCTTCCCCGCATTCTTTATGAAACTGCATCAAAGACTGCAAATTAGCTGAGACTGTTTTTCTTTCGTTTCCGTACAAGGAAGATCACAACCGCAATCACAAGGATACAGACTGCGGCGATCATCGGATAGATCATCTTGGTGATACCGGCATCTCTACTGTCATCCTCGGATTCTACATAATCATCCTTCAATTCGAGTTTCAAATTTTTCTCTGTTTTCCGGGATACCCCATCCTTCTTAGCCTTTGCAAGATAAGACAATATCTCATCCTTTTTCTCACTATAATCCTTTTGTTTAAATTTCTTCACGGTCTTTTCCAGATTCGATCCATCGCTTCCTGCCATCATATTCCCGCGATCCTTCTGATCTCTCAGCTCATAGACCTTGTCCGGTGTCTCGGCATAGGTTATGAAATCAATCTCGTAAAATATCGCATCCTTCATGGTCTTTTCATCATATTTAAAATACTGATCCATAAGTTTATCATACTCAAAACGGATTTTATGATCGGTCTCGTCAATTTTAAGACTGAAATAACAAAGCTTTTCCCCATTCTGCTGTGCCTGGAAATAATATTCGGCAGGTCCGCCGCCTCTATCCGCCTGATCCCACACCGTATAGATATAAAACGGCTTCCGGATCACGATCTCATCGGATGCCTTGATCTTTTTGGCAACATCCAGAAATTTGTCGTATGGATATTCTATTTTGTTTGCTCTGGTAACCGCATCCGCATCCTTATATTTCCGGTCATATTTCAACGCTTTCTTTACACTTTTTTGAAACAATGCCGGTGCATTATCAATGACCGTGTCCGGGATCTTCTCCCCATATATTCCGTCCTTCTGTACCGTCACCGTATATGCCCTGACCGGACTGATCCCCATGCCACTGATACACATCAATAAAATAACCGTAAATCCCAAAATAGTTTTTTTCATAAGCACTCCCTTCTGCCGTCCCCCACTGACAGCATCAAAAATATAATATTTTGCCGCTCATGTAACTACATATATCATACCATATTGTAGGGAAAATGAATACACTTTTTATTACTCTATTTCGGTAAACTTATTAAAATTCAGATGACTTCTCCGTAAAGAAACCGAACTCCATAAACCAATTATAATAAATAGAAAATACCCATAGGAAATCCACATACGGCAGTTCATCTGCCTGAAAAAATTGGTATAATGTTTCGCAGCAATTGCATGAGCCGCCGGAAGAAACCACATTGCCGATACATCAAAATATGCCATGGATGCCCCGAAAATAATTATAAAAGCGGAAAGTATCAATCCGATCATCCTGTTCCCAAATATTTTCCCTGCCATCATAATCATGCCCAACAAGTAAAAATATGCAAATAACAAAACGGTACTCTTTGTTGCCGCCTCAAAGGGTGTGAGCTGAAAATATAAATTGGGCGGGATCAGATTCTTTATAAAATGTCCCGCTTCCTCCGGAAAATATGTTACTGCCTCTGTGATCACATTGCTCCAGCCATTATACCAATACCCATCAGTGATCAACGGAACAAAAAGACCTCCAAAAACAATTGCAAGAACAGTCGCATCAGCCAACATAAGAAAAATAAATTGTCCCAGGATCCAGTTTTTTCTTCCGCAGCGATATAACAAAAATATCATGTTATAGTCCATTGGAGGAAAATCTGACATAAGTATCAAAAACACAATCGGCAAAAAAACAAGAAAAAGTGGAGAATTACAGATACCAATATACCCTTCCAAAAGATTCACCAGCTCTCCCAGCTTAACCGCACATTCTTTTAACGGCTGTAGAACCATAATATACAATAAGATTAAGATGCAGCCTAAAACGATCATTCGAGGATGAACCAGCCACTTTATATATTCGTTTTTGGCAATTTTTAAAGTTTTCATTAATCTCACGCTCCTATTCTCCAAGATCTCTTCTACGACAAAGATGAAAATAATAAATAAGCCATAACAGGAGCCATGCACACACCGCCCGACAACCTTCTATCCGAAAATCTTCTGCAGAAATGGCAATATTTAAATATGACCTTGAAAACAAACATCCTATGACATCGGACAAGCCCGTTCCCATCTGGTGCCTGCTCAATATATTGATTATTTCGGACACAGTAACATCCCGAAAATAAGTAAACATAAATGGCACACAGATTATAAAATACAGGTTATTGGTAAAGGAGCTGACTGCGATTGCCGTAATCACAGAACACGCACCATAGAAAAAAATCCCAATATATATTTCTACCAGCTTCCAAATTCTAATTCTATTGACTACTCCCGGCAAAACACATAATACAATTCCCTGAAATAATACTGCCACTACAAACAGCATCGCAGCACCGCAGAGCATTCCGGCGATCCATTTATCCCAATAATATTTCCTGTGGGATTTTCTGCTCATGTAAAACCGTTTATAACCACTTCGATTCTCTATGTATAATAGCCGGATCATGGGAAGTGCCGCTACAACCGGAACCAGCAGACTCGTATACCCACTAAAGGCATTACGCAGGATGCTGTCTGTACCAAGTACAGCTTCCCGTGTAATTGTCCCTCTCCCCATATCCTGCAGTATCTGCAGCATCGTATAGGAATGCTCCCCTGTTACTATGATCTCCGAAAAAAAGCAAAGCACCAGAAGGAAACAGACTCCCAACAAAAACCATCCATGAAACAACATACGCCGTAATTCGTTTTTCAAGTAATCCCCCCTTTTCTGTCCTACAAATCACAATGCTATGAAGCCAGATCCTGATAAAGTATTTCTCCCGTTATCATATCAACATTAATAAATTTACGCGGCCAGGCATTATATTCTTTTTCCTCTTTTGTTGGCTCATAATCCAGAATAAACGACCATACCGGTCTTGCCGTGGCTGGATTGCCCGGAAAGTCATAGGATGAAATATTCTTTTTCTCTAAATCATCCTTTGTCAGATCAGAACAGATCACATACTTTAAATCAATATCTGCAATTTTAAACTTCTGTCTCCCTGTCATTTTTTCCTGTACCAGCATGACTGCCTGCTTCAAACCGATCACTTTATCATTGTGCTTTTCATCGTTCACAAGTTTATAACTGTTATCATTATTTCTGAAAAACGAAATATCCTGTGATTGTTCCATAACGACATCCAGGCTGTTCCGGATATAATATTTCCCATCATTTGTATAAAACTGAATATCATCAAAGGGCATTCCCTGATAAAACTTGCAAACATCAAAACAAAAATAGCAACCTTTTTCTTTATTCCTGCAGACATACACTTTCTTAACTTTATAGTTATAATCCGGCTCTAACATTTTCCAGTGGTCATTGCACCACCGGTTCACATACTCTACGGCATCTCTGACGCGGATCTTCTCCCCGTCAAGCTCATAAATCTTGTCCAAATCTTCATTCCAGTCAATATGACAGATTTCCTGCTGTCCATTTGTCCCGAGTTCCGAGTTTTCCTTGTACAAAGCAACATAACCGTTATCGCTCATTCTGGCAGAGTCTTTCGCATCATCTCCGTAATAATGAAAGGCATAAATCCCAACTCCCTTTGGATACTCCTTTAAATCATCCAGCCGCATTATCTTTTTGCGGTATTTATCTGTTCCCCAAAATGACCGACAGATATCCCCTAATTTTTCCTTTGTTCCAAAAGGATCTGCCACCTTCAGTGATAATACCGATATGAAATCCGGCTGATCAATATGTACTGTTTTTTCAAACATTAAATTCTGATAGGAGCTGGCAAGAACTTCTTCCTGATCATCCAGAATGTGGTCAACGGATACATACTGCAGTTTTGCTTTTTTCACGTTTTGTGTTTTCTGATATTTTGAGGCATTTTGCTTCACAGTGTCCGGTGTTTTCCGGCAACTGCATAACAGTAATGCGGCACCAATGCACAGAACCATGGAAATATTTTTTCTGATCTTCATACGCTCCCTCCATTCAAAAAATCCCCTGATACCAAATATAGAAAACAGAGCTTGGATCATTCAGATTCTTATTTTCTATATCAGTATATCAGGGGATTCTTAAATCCACCGAACAAAATCTTTAAGATTTTATGAAGATATGGCTTCAGACCAGTTTACCCACCAGCACCACAAGACCTGCGATCACAGGGGCAACCACCAGATACAATACCATGGCAAGACTCCGTTTCACCAGAACACTCTTCCACGGTTTTATATAAGGAATTCCTTCCATTCCTTCAATCTTCCAAATCCTGCTGTGCCCCACCCACACTCTGTCAAGCACGATTCCGTCAAACCAGTTCATTACCACAAGTAATATATACGCCTGAATATATGCGGTTTTGAAGTCAGTAACACCATTCCAGAAGGCGATGATCAGTACCAGTACAAGAAATATAAAAATGCAAAACGGTATCATAAAATGCATTCCTTTTTTCATGACAGCGTCTTTATCTGCAATCCCTCGTTTCTGTGCCTCCTCTATAAATTCCGGCGGATAAAAATACAGGCAGTTCAAGCCATTATTTCTCACCGCACATTTTACCGGCAAAATAAACATAAGACAATACAATACATTTTGTATTAAAAACAACATTTTTAATCCTCCTATTGCAAAATAGCACCGGTTAGAAAAAGCTAACCAGTGCTATTTTATCATATTTCTTTTATATTGCAAATATATTGATACTGTATTCTCAGCTCTCAATGATCTCCGTCAATATCTGAAAGATTTCCTTTCCCTTCGGATCCTCCTCCGAAATATTCATCTCCTGCAGACATTCATGCAGACGTTTCATTTCATCTCTCTGCTGCTCAAAACGCTCCAGAAGCCCCAGTTTCTCCTCGTAGCCTTTAAGCTGCTTCGTGATCCTTTTGACCGCATCATGCACCGCCTGTCTGGAAATCTCCATCTCCTCGGCAATCTCCGAGATCGAATAATCCTCCTGGATATACGCCTCAAAAATGCGCCTGTTATTTTCTTTTAATAATGCACCATAAAAATCATAGAGCATGGAAAGATACACTCTCTCCTCCAGCCGCTGCTCAATACTTTGCTCCTGTCCCCGTGCCACGTCTGTTTCCCCGCTTTCTCTATCAATTCTGACTTCCTAAATTTCTTTGCCAAGACCATTATACATGTTTTACCTGTTTGAAACAATAACAATCCATAGCATCAGTTGTTGGAAAATTATCTATCGAAAGCGATCTTTCTTTCCCCCTTCGTATAATACACAAAGACATCCTCCAAATTACGAATATTTTCTTTTTTCTTTTCCAGATCCGAAATAAGATTTTCAACCGTATCCTGCACAAGGATCTCTCCCGATTTGATCAGGATAACCTCTTTTGCAATGTCTTCAATATCACTTACCACATGTGTTGCATATAAAATGGTACACGTTTTGGAAAGCTCCCTGACAAAATTTCGAAAATCATATCTTTCTACCGGATCAAGGCCTACCGTCGGCTCATCTAATATGATAAAATCCGGATCTCCGAGCAATGCCTGTGCCATAAGCACCCTCTGTTTCATTCCACCGGACAGGGTTGATATCTTTCGACTGGCGACATCCAGAATGTGCAGTCTTTCCAGCAAATAAGTGATTTCTTCCCGGACCTCCCGTTTTTTCAGTCCCTTTAATGCTGCAATATAATTCATACATTCTAAAACAGAAAACTCTTCATACAAGCCCTGCTTTTGCGGCACATACCCCACTCTTTTTCTATAATCTTTTCCAAGCTTTTTTATGTTCTCATTTCCGTACAAAATCTCGCCGCTGTAATTCTGAATGCCATCCACCATGATACCGATCAAGGTGCTTTTCCCGGCTCCGTTCGGCCCCAGCAGCCCATAAACGCCACCCTGCATTTCGATATTGACATGGGATAATACTGTTTTTTTGTTGTACTCCTTAACCAGATCTTTTGCAACTATTTTTTTCATATGCTGTCCTCTCTCATCGTCAGATTTCCAACCACCATACCAAGAAAAATTAACGCCAGTAAGTGTAATCCATAAAATCCAAACAAAATAACGCCGATCTTTGTCTGAATGATCCCAAACAGAGCATTTCCCGCAACGCAGTTCCAATGAAAGTTTAAATGATGGATCGAATAATTACGAGAGACACTGTAGATCCAACTGCCATACAGGCTTCCCATCAAAAAGATGCTCCAGAAAATGATCATCCTGCATTTGGATCGAATCAGTGCATTTTTCCCAGAATAGGTAGAATACAGCAAAAGTCTTCTCTCCGTTTTGTTGTCTACTCCATAAACGCAGAAGGCAAAAATGGCTATCGCTATGGCTGAAAAAATTTCGATAAAATGAAAGGCAAATGCTTCCTTCCCCATGCCAAGTGCCAGCCTGTATCCCTTCTCATATAAAATATGATCTGCCTTCTTTTTCTCCTGCAAAAGTACCTTTTTATATGCTTTTTGGGCTCCTTTTTCTCTTTTCACACCGATTTCAAGGATGGAGATATATTCCTGGGAAAACGTCTTGTCACTCTCCAAATCCGTTTTCCATTCTTGAATTTCTTTTAATATGTCCTGCATATACTTTTTCGCTTCCGGCACCGTTTTCCCCTGAATTTCCATCATATATTTTTCATAGTAAAGTTTGTCAACATCTCCTGCATTTTGTACCTGTATCCCGGAAATAAAATAACCCGCACACAATACCGCAAGAAGCAGCATCCATCCCTTTTCACAAACCCAGTATTTTTTTATCTCATAGAATAAAAGTTCCATTTTCGATGGCAGGTTCCAGCAAAAACTTGTCTTCCCGGCAATCTCCAGTGTCCTTCCATTTTCTCCGGCAAAGACCGGATATAAAAGGAACCCGGACACGCCTGACGAAATAATAAGCAACACACAGGCCAGGACCAGCACAAGATAGGTATGGACCGGCACATTCCATACATTCACACAGGAATACTGTGCTAATATATTTCTGATATCCATAAACTGTATCAAATTAATCCTGCGCATCAGATACAGCCAGCTGTTATCCCGGATATTGAACCAGAAATAACCTTCCAGAAAAAAAATCCCCGCTATCATGGTAAATGCGATATTTCTTTTTTTCCACAAAAGGGTCAATGCATAAAAAATACTGAAAAATAAAATTCCCACCAAAATTTTATAGCATCCATATCCGATCAGAAATTCCCCTCCCGATATATTTGGCGGAAATCCCTGAAACATATAAAAGCTTTGTACCTTCGCACGAAGATTTCCAAGACCATATAAAGAAGATAGAATAAGACATTTTACCCCATAAAATACGACCGATATGATCCCTGCATAAAAACAACCCACACCATATTTTACAAAACCAAGCCGGTTTCTTCCATTTGGCATAGCAAAATAAAACCTCAGAATCCCTTCATTTTTTTCAGGTATCAGCAGGATATAGGCTAACAGGAAGATCATACCAAACATCATGATTTCAAAGCAGTCTGCCTGAAGCAGCCGCTCCATCCCGTACGCATCAATTTCCTTTTCTTTTACGTTCCTGAATCCGGAAAAATCTGCTTTAATTTTTTGTTGTAATCTTTTGGAATACTTGCTTTTTACAAAAATAAAAATTCCATTTTCCTGTCGATCCAATACAGAAGCCACATATTCTTTATAGCTGTTACTATATTGTGCCTGTTTGTATATGATATTGTATAATGCATCCTCTGCTTTATAGGAATTTGTATACAGTCCGTTTTTTTCGAAATCTTTCTTTTCCGCAAACTTTTCCAATGTATTCATATCCATATTTTTTACATCGTGGATCATATTTTTATATGCGTTTCCGGAAAAGTCTCCTCCCACACCGGCACCCCTTAGCAAGGTATAAATGACGCACACAAAAAGAGACAACAAAACTACTGTATTTCTTTTTTTATTCAGGACTCTCCTGCATTCGCTCCGGAACATGACATCAACTCCCCGCAATTTTGGCTAAATCGTTTGTTCGGTACACAATTCCATCCTTGTTCATTCCGTAAACCGAATCTTTGGACATCTGGAAAATGAGATCTGACGAGGTGCCCATTTTTTTCGGCTTGCCAAAATTCTCCATCTGATAATAGGTGTTCTTCTGGGTTTTATCATCAGAAACTGCAAAAAAGGCCACATCCTCAAGTCCGATGGCTCTTACCATATTTGTCTGACTTGCGGCATAAATGCATTCTGTTTTTTTCGTTTCTATATTATATTTTTCTATGCCCTTCTCATCGGAAAATACAATAACATCCTTTCCCATTGCTACACCCAGCATGGCGGAAGTAGGATTTTTTGAAAGAATTCTGTTTTCTTTTCCTTTCAGAAATTCCAGATAAGTGAAGATATGCTTCAATTTTACATCGTCTTTCTTTTCTATAATCTCCTTTTCGCTCAGATCACAGAACGTGTGGGAAAAACAAACCATGCCATCCCTCACATCCAGTGATGTTATATTGTTGTCAACACTGGTAGAATGATAAAGCGTTTTTTCTGTGTCCGTTTCAAAGTCATAAACACGAATGCCCGCCTCCACATTGATCTTTTCTTCCCTGGCTTTCATGTCATATCCATTGCGATATGCTACGTACAGACGCCCATCCCGGCAACATACCGCTGTCGCAGATTGCATCTCCCGAAAAGTATGCAAAGGCATACGATTTGTTCCATCCGGATTGCAGCGAACCAGATCCAAACTTTTCCAATCATCTCCCTCATCCTGATTTCCCAGATAGTAAAGATATTCCCCGTCAAAAAAGACCAATAGACGACTGATACTCTCAATCCATCCGTCACAATCCGCATTATTATGTTGGCAGCCAATCTTTTGACAAATAGGGGTTTCCTTCCTGGTTTTTGCATCGATATAAACAATTCCCCTGTCCCCATATTCAAACAGCCCCTTGTCCCCATACAATGCTCTGGAAAAGGAAGCATCACAAAACCACTCTTGCATGAATGATTTTGTGTCACTCCCTGTTCTGCTCAAAAAGAAAATAACCCAAACAACTGCCGCCGCAAGTGCAAGACACACCCCACAAACAAGCAGGGATTCCTTAGATATTCTTTTTCCATGTTTCATATTGTCTCTTCACTTCCTTTAGCAGTTTCTTTTGCTTCCCGGCTACTGTTTTTTTTGCCATCTCATATTCCTCCGAAAACGTACTCTCTTTCCAGATATCATAATATTCTTTTCCCGCATCTGCATAAGTGCTTACATCCTTAAAATTTTTAAAATCCAGTTGAAACCCGGCAAACTTTGAAGTCTGACATTTTTTAGAACGATACAGTTTCTCCTTTTGTTGTCTGATGTTTTTGTAGTAAACGGTCTCCTCTTCTGTCGGCAGGGAGCCCCGGAACAGCCCCAGTACATCCGCTAAGCTGTGACTGACACCTTTATCACTGACAACTCTTCCGTTTTCTACGGTATAATCCTTCCCCTCTTTTCCATACAGCAGGAGCCTTGTATAATCGTCTCTGGTATACAATAAGGTTAATAACTGTAACGCATTTTCTTTCTTTTTACTTTTTTCACAAATCCCCGTCGTTCCACCATTCCGTTCAAAATTTACCGTAAAATCCAGATTATAAACGGATACGCCGTCTAAAGAATCCACGGTCTCCGTTCTCTTTGTCAACAAAATCGTAAACTCTTTCTTTTTAATCAGCTCTTTTATCTTGTCCCGGTCGCCGCTGTTTTGGTGAAAAGCACAAAGCTCATTGATCTGCCCGGCTTTATTCAGATCATAAAACAGTTTTTCCAGTTGATATATCTTGGAATTTTCAAATACCGTTGATATGGTTTCTTTTTTCCCGTCAAAATACATGCCGTAATCAATATTTCCACCCAAAATACCGGCAAAATCTTCGAGAGATAGATCAAATAAAAGCTTGTCCTTGTCCGTTTTATTTTTGGATAAATATTGGTTGACCGATAAAATATCTCCATTAAAATTGGCTGCCTTTTTCCCAAGTACATCTTTATTAAAGACAATGCAGTATTTTCCGTCTGCAAAAATACCGTTTGGCACCGTATAAACCCGGCCGTCCACCTCCACCGATTTCCACAGAGGATCTTCAAAAGCACCATATAATTCGCTTTTATCATTCATCTGTCCGTCTAAACACATCAAAAGATTATCCCGGCATAATTCTGTCACATAGTTTCTTTCATCTGTATTTTGACCTGCTAATGCAATATCCGTTGATCCATCCTTTAACACCTGACGAATCTCACGATCATACTCATCTTCCTTTAAATATTGAAATTTGAGACGAAAATTATATCCGTCTTCCTTTAATTTTTCGTTGAAATATTTCAAATACGTTTCATTCACATCGACATCATCGGATATAGTCCAGACAATATCCGATGATGATGCGGAAACCAGACGTTCCTTAATATCTGCCTTCTCAGCCGTCCCGGCTGTTTCTATCTCAGCTGTTTTTTGCTGCTTTTGCACATCCTTTGAACATCCACACATGAAGATAGATGTAAATACAAGTATACTAACAAGTAGCTTTTGTCGTAGTTTCATTGCTTGGCCCCCATTTATAAGCTCCTATAACAGCAGAATGCTTTGTCACTAATGATTTCATATAATCTTCTTCATAAACAGTAAAACTTTTCTCAGCACTTGCTGTTCCTGATGAAGAACCTGTCATCGTTCTTGTCTTACCTGCACTTACATCTCTATATGTACATGTGCAATCAGCTTTTACTGAACCTGTATTTCCTGATTGAAAAGTATACCCCTGAGCTTTATGTTGACCTAGTAATAATTTATGGATACTTCTCCATACAGACAATGTGATAATATCATATATTTTTCTAGAAAATAAAAAATTAGATTAAGTGGTCAAAAATACGGATTAAACGGTATTCATTCAGCCACTTAATCCATTTTTTTAACCACTCAATTCTCATATTGTCAAGAAAACAATCTTTGTACTATAATATATATATTTTATTTTGGAGGTATCTTTTATGTTTATAACACAACGCGTAAGTTCGGTTACGACATCTATATTGTATGAATCTCATCAAATTTCAAAACAAGAAAGTGAAATTTATACCTATTTGTTTTCTTATATTTGCAATCAATTACTGTTCACTACAGCGTTTATACTCTTTGCTATTATCGTACATAGACTACCTGTGTGTTTGCTTTTTCTTTTATTCTTTTATTTTTTACGAAGTTTTTCTGGCGGATGGCATGCCTCTACTCCTATGAGCTGTATGATATTATCCATTTTCTGTTATCTTTTATGCATATATATTGTTCCTTTTATGCATTCTTATCCGCTTATTGTCTGTTCTTGTTGGATAATTTCCATGATTTGTTTGTTTCTCTATGCTCCTGCAGACACACGACATCGACCGATATCTCAAACAAGACGCGTTTACTTAAAAAAACGTGCTCACATTGTTTATGTTTGTATCATCCTCATATATACCATTGCTTTTCTCTTAAATTGGTATATATTGTTGACGACTTTATCGTTTTGTGTCACAATCACCGCCGTTGGTGTTATAATAAGTAAAATACAAAATAAAAAGGAGAATGCTTATGCTGCTGCAAGTCGGAATTTGTGATGACGAAAAAGAGGATATCCAAATCTTAAACGATTATATGAAGCACTATGAAATGAACTATGATATAGAATTTGACATCACTTGTTTTTCTTCAGGAAATGACTTACTACAGACCATTAACAAAACACCTTGTTTTCAAATCCTGTTTCTTGATGTCGAAATGCCCGGTCTTAGCGGTATTGAAACCGCCGCCAGAGTTCGTGAAATCGATATGGAAGATGTGTGCATTATTTTTGTAAGCCACTATCCACAATATATGCAGGACAGCTTCAATGTACGGGCATTTTGGTATTTACAAAAGCCATTGACTTATCCGGACATTGTCATGATCCTAAATAAAATCTTACAATCCTACAGACAGTCACAGAGTAAAAAAATCATTGTTCCTGCCGGCGAAGAAAAAGAACTCGTAAATATACAAAACATTCTATATATAAAAGCTGTAAAATACGAAAAAAACCGTCTGGATTTTGTTCTGACTGACCATACGATACAAAGTCATGGGACACTGCTCCAATGGAAACAGACGTTAAGTCCCCATGGCTTTGTTACGCCTTGTCGGGGGTTCTTAGTAAATATGGACTTTATTCACTATATTTGTGATACCAAACTGATTCTCACCAACGGCACCGAACTGCCATTAAGCCGAAGACAAGCACGCGAGATTAGCGACCTATTTACAAAACATATGATAATATACGGAGGTAACCATGGTATTTGATATCATTTCATCTGTGATAGACATCGCTCTATTATATTTATATCTGAATTTATTTTTAGGCAGTCCTAAAAAACAGTTACCAAAATCCCTTGTTTTTTCCTGTTTCCTATTTGTCGAGATTATTTTATATAACGCGAACAGACTGCTTATATCGAACCAAACCATGGCGAAACCATTGCTTTTGATCACCATAGGATGTCTGACTACCGTTATTCTCACGTACCTCTATCCATATTGCACATTTCGTAATAGATTATTTGTCTCAGTCAGTTTTCAGTTGATTTGTGGTCTTGGGGAAATGCTGACTTATTTTTTTCTATCCATATGTTTCCCTCATACGGCAACTTTAATCTCTGATATACAGCTCTCATTTATTTCACAATTTTGTATTTGGTTTTTTTGTTTTCTGTTTCGTCAATTATGGCATAAGAAATACAAAAGCCAAAGTGTTTCTTATAATCTGTTGATCATATTAACACCATTTTTATCCTTTATTATTTTAATTGTCATAATACAATGTTTTTTATCTTCCGGAAATGCCATCGCAGATGCATATTATATCACCGTCCTGATCTGTTTATTATCCTTAAATATTGTAAATTATTATTTATTGGACAATGTAATACAAGTCGCCACATTAAAAGAAAAAGAGCGGGAGCTCTCCAAACAGGTAGATTTTCAAACAACAAAATATCAACAGCTCTCATCCGCTTACCGTAATACGCGAAGTTTGTTGCACGATACAAAAAAACACTTTTTTTATATCCAAAACTGTATCGAAGCACAACATTATACAGATGTAATCTCTTATATTCAAAACGCTCTTGACCATCTGGAGCAAAACTATAGCCGCATCAACACTGGCAACTTAGTGATTGATGCTTTTGTAAGCAACTATATGACGATTGCGCAGAATGAAAACATTCAGTTCGATACAAAGATACAGATCATCCCTTCCCGCATCCCGACAGACGATTATGATCTGTGTATTATCATTGGAAATTTGTTAGATAATAGTCTGAATGCAACCAGAGGAATCCCCTCTCCCCACCCCAGAAAAATATATACAGAACTTTTTACTACAAAATTGGAATTTATTATTCATATCAAAAATACATGTCAACCAAAGCTGAAATCATCACCTGCCAGTCAAAGTACCCACGAACTTTATCATGGATATGGCCTTACCAATGTGAGATCACTGGTCAAAAAATATGACGGAACGTATTCTTGCTTTACAAAAGATTATACATTTGAAACCATTATTGTAATTCCCATAAAATCATCTGACGCACTGCCGGTTTCAAACCATGTTTAAAGCAAGATCCGGATCCACACCCTAAAATTGCAATTATCCCGGAATATAACAATATGTACTCCCGGTCACCATTTCCGGTAACCGGGAGTCCATATTGTTATATTCCATTTCAAGTAGATCAAAGCTTACTCAGCCACGGAACTATATTTCATTATTTGCTCAGGAACTCATCAATTCCCTTTGCAGCTGCCTTACCGGCACCCATTGCAAGGATTACGGTTGCAGCTCCTGTTACGGCATCACCACCGGCATATACGCCTTCCTTCGTGGTCTGTCCGTTTTCTTCCTCCGCAATGATGCACTTTCTCTTGTTGATCTCCAGACCCTTTGTAGTAGATGAGATCAGTGGGTTCGGGCTGGTACCCAAAGACATGATAACGGTATCTACGTCAAGGGTGAACTCAGAGCCTGCGATCTCCACAGGTCTTCTTCTGCCTGAATCATCCGGCTCACCAAGTTCCATACGGATACAGGTCATTCCCTTTACACTTCCATTCTCGTCTACAAGAATCTCTGTTGGGTTTGTGAGAAGATCAAATACGATACCCTCTTCTTTTGCATGATGTACCTCTTCCACTCTGGCAGGAAGCTCTTCCTCGCTACGACGATATACGATATGAACCTCAGCGCCCAGACGAAGTGCTGTTCTTGCTGCATCCATTGCTACGTTACCACCACCAACGACAGCAACCTTCTTGCCGGCGATGATCGGTGTATCATATTTATCATCAAAAGCTTTCATCAAGTTACTTCTGGTGAGATACTCGTTTGCAGAGAATACTCCGTTGGCATTCTCACCCGGAATACCCATGAATCTCGGAAGACCTGCTCCGGAACCAACAAATACCGCATCAAAGCCCTCGTCATTCAGAAGCTCATCAATTGTTGTTGCCTTACCGATAACAACATTTGTCTCGATCTTTACACCAAGTGCCTTTACATTCTCTACCTCAGCCGCTACGACACGATCCTTTGGCAGACGGAACTCAGGGATTCCGTAGGAAAGAACACCACCAGCCTTATGAAGTGCCTCAAAAATAGTCACATCATAGCCAAGCTTTGCCAGATCACCGGCACAGGTCAGACCTGCAGGACCGGAACCGATCACAGCAACCTTCTTGCCCTTCTTCTCAGTAGCAGGCTCCGGCTTGATACCCTGCTCTCTTGCAGTATCAGCCACATAACGCTCCAGCTTACCGATGGAAACGGCATCTCCCTTGATACCACGAACACACTTGGACTCACACTGGCTCTCCTGTGGACATACACGACCACAGACAGCAGGAAGTGCGGAATATTTGCTGATCACCTTATATGCACCGGCTACATTGTCCTCTCCCACTTCCTTAATGAATCCAGGAATATCAATATTTACAGGACATCCCTGAACACAGCGTGGATTCTTACACTGCAGGCAGCGTGTTGCCTCTGCCATTGCCTCTTCTTTATTATATCCCAGACAAACCTCATCGAAGTTTGTGGCACGTACCTTTGGATCCTGCTCTCTGACAGGAATTCTCTTCATAACATCTACTTCCATATCTATCCTCATTTCTGCATGCGATTTTCATAGTTTCTATATAAATCTGTCCGGTCTTAGTGACACTGGCCACATCCGCCGTGATGTGTGTCGCCTTCCTCGAATTTCAGCTTTGCACGGCCTTCCTCGGTCTTGTACATAGCCTGACGCTTCATTGCCTGATCAAAATCTACCAGATGACCGTCAAACTCCGGTCCATCAACACAGGCAAATTTGATCTCGTCACCAACCTGCAGACGGCATGCTCCACACATACCGGTTCCGTCTACCATGATCGGGTTCATGCTGACGATCGTAGGAATATTCATTTCCTTTGTCAGCAGGCAGACAAATTTCATCATGATCATTGGTCCGATCGCTACGACCTTGGTGTAGCTCTTTCCCTGTGCATAAAGATCCTTGATCTTGTCACAGCCATTTCCCTTGAACTCATAGGAACCATCATCTGTTGCAATGTAAAGATTTGCTGCAACCTTACGCATCTCATCCTCAAGGATCAGGATATCCTTTGTTCTGGCACCGATGATAACATCAACATCCACACCATGCTCCTTCATCCATTTTACCTGTGGATAAACCGGTGCGGTACCAACACCACCACAGACGAACAGGATCTTTTCCTTCTTTAACTCGTCTAATGGCATCTCGATCAGCTCAGAAGGGCATCCGAGAGGACCTACGAAATCCTCAAAGCTCTCTCCGACCTCATATTCTGCCATCTCCATTGTGGAAGCTCCTACCGTCTGAAAAACGATGGTAACTGTCCCCTTTTCCCTGTCATAATCGCAGACAGTCAGTGGAATACGCTCTCCTTCCTCATCCATTTTTACAATGACAAACTGTCCGGGCTGACAGTGCTTTGCCACTCTGGGTGCCTCAATATCCATAAGCCAGATATTGTTGGCAAGATACTCTTTTTTTAGAATTTTAAACATAATGAGCCTCCATTTTCTTGTGTGATACAGCCTTTTCTATAGAGAATTTCATAGAAAAGGCTAATTTATATCATCAGCATTTTCCAATAGAAAACACTGATAAATCCTTACATGTTGATAAATAACTGTTGGAATACCTGTGGTCATCACTGACATTATCTCCAAACCATTCCGGCGGGACAAAGTCCTTTGCGTCCCGGCTGTCCGCAAACTCTACCTCAATAAAGACAAGCCCCTCCAGCACTCCATGAAAAATATCCAGTTCTCCGGTATGTCCGTCCGACAGCGGGATAATATAGCGATCCTTACGGATCAGATTGCCGTCCGTTTTCTCTCTGAGATGCTCATAGCCGCTCTGATTTAACGGAACTTCCACCTCCTGATTAACCCGGACACCCTGCTCCTCCTGTCCCTCAAGCCCCATCCGTGACTTGTAGGTGAGGATATACCGGTCATTGCTTTTCCGGATACGGATTACGGGATCTGTGCAGAGATACCCCTGTTCCATATGTCTGACCGGATACCCGTCAAGCTCCTCCGGCAGCCTCCGGATCAGAAACTTTTTTTCAATCTCCATTTGTGTATTCTCCTGTTAAAAGCAAGACCTTACTGCTCCGATGCCTTGGCGTTCTTTGACTTGCGCCAGCGGATTCCCAGCATGATCGCAGCATATGCTACCGCCATACTGACCAATGCCTTGATGAAATACCAGAGAAATGCACCTCCGAATGTAAGATCCGCAAGGGACTTTGCTAAAAATGCAGGAATCATATTTATTCCTCCTTTCTGTCCATGTTGCTTACCGCCTGTTGACTAACTCTTTCATTACATCATTCCAGTCAAGACCACATTCTACCATCAACACCATCGTATGATAAAGCAGATCTGCAATCTCATATTTTAACTCCTCTGCATCTGGATTCTTGGCAGCGATCACCATTTCCGTTGCCTCCTCTCCGCACTTTTTGAGGATCTTGTCAATGCCCTTATCGAAAAGATAATTGGTATAAGAACCCTCCTTTGGATGCTCCTTGCGGTTCCGGATCACATCATAATCCTCCGTCAACACCGTCAAAGGATTGGTATCTACATAATCTCTGCTGGCAAGCTCCCGATAGAAGCAGCTTCGATTACCGGTATGGCATGCCGCTCCGATCTGGCGTACCTTTGCAAGGATCGTATCATTGTCACAGTCGATCATCAGCTTTTTCACATACTGATAATGACCGGAGGTATCTCCCTTGCACCAGAGTTCCTGACGACTGCGGCTGTAATATGTCATTTTGCCAGTCTCCAGCGTATGACGGAAGGATTCCTCATTCATATATGCCACCATCAGAACCTCGTTGGTACGGTAATCCTGAACAACCGCCGGGATCAGCCCATTGTCCATCAGCTTGAAATCCGAAAAGTCAATGGATGTCTCAAAGACAGCTACGTCAATCTCCTGACTCTTCAGTGCTCTCTTTGCTTTATAAATATCTTTCTCCTCGAAGTAATTCGTAGATACACCTTCTACATGCTCCAGACTCATAAGCTCTGCCAGATCATTCCGGATCAGACCGTCACGGATCATAATCTCTGCCTTACAGCCGGATACCGCCTGTTTCAGCTTGTCTGTCACATCCACATGCTTCAGGATTATCATACCGAAGCCCATATCATAATATTGATTTAACTGCTCTGCGGTATGGGGATCTCTCTGCATATCGATCTCAATGGCGAGCTTATCCCTGTCAAAGCGTGATGTGATCTCCTGCAGCTCCTTCTCCACCGGAAGTACCGCACGGCGCATCACAATACGGGACGCCCCGGTATAAAGTGCTTTCTTGGCATCCTCGAAGCGGTTCACATGAACACCTGCAATAAAAGGAATGTCAATATCCTTCTCAATGTCTCTCAGCGTATGAAGAAACTCCTCGTGGGAAGCCTCATCTCCGGTATAATTGTACAAGTAAAGGCTGTCTGCCCCCTCGCAGGAATATTTATCCGCCAGACTGACGATGCTGGAGGACAATTCATTCTCCCCATTGATAAATGGTATTATCTTTTTCTGACTCATAGAATAAACGCCTTTCTGTCTGCTTTTGAAACATCAAACACGATCATCTCAAAAGGATTCTTTATAAGCTTCCCTTGGTGGAAAGCACCTCCTGTATCCTGTCATCATACTGCGTTGCCTGATCCAGTGCCTTTGCAAAGGCTTTAAATGCCGCTTCAATGATATGATGATTATTTTCTCCATCTAACATTTTTAAATGCAGATTCATTTCCGCACCGTAGCTGACCGCATAGAAAAACTCATGCACCATCTCGGTATCGAAATCTCCAACCTTCGGAACCGTGAGAGGCATATAAAGCTTCAGATATGGTCTGCCGGAAAGATCAAGGGCACAGAGCATCAATGTCTCATCCATAGGCAGCATGCAGTCACCAAATCTGCGGATGCCCTTTTTGTCTCCTACCGCCTGCCGGATCGCCTGTCCCAGCACAATACCGGTATCCTCGATGGTATGGTGGGAATCCACCTCCAGATCTCCCTGCACATCCACTGTCAGATCAAACAGACCGTGCCTTGCAAAGCTGTTAAGCATATGGTCGAAAAAACCAATCCCTGTATGGATCTGTGCCTTTCCTGTTCCGTCCAGATCAAGGGAAATATGAACATTTGTCTCGCCGGTGACACGGCTGATCTCTGCTTTTCTCTCCTGCATGTCCTGCCTCCTTAATGATAATAATTATACACGAACCATGATATTTACGCAAATACTACTTTTCTTCGAATCTTACGGCAATCGAGTTGGCATGTGCTGTCAGCTTTTCTGCCTTTGCAAACTTCTCAATATCCTCGTGAACAAGCTCTAATGCTTCCTCTGAGTAAGAAATGATACTGGATTTCTTTACAAAATCGTCTACGGAAAGCGGAGAAAAGAACTTCGCGGTACCGTTGGTTGGTAATATATGGTTTGGGCCTGCAAAATAGTCTCCCAAAGGCTCGCTGCTGTACTCGCCAAGGAAGATCGCTCCTGCATTACGGATCCTTGTCATAGTATCAAACGGATTGGCAGTCATGATCTCCAGGTGCTCTGACGCGATCTCATTGGCAGTATCAATGGCATCCTGCATATTGTCTGCCACAAGAATATATCCATAGGAATCCAGGGACTTCTGAATGATCTCCTTGCGGGAAAGCTGTGCCACAAAGCCATCCACCTCTTCGGATACCTTCTTTGCAAGCTCCATGCTCGTGGTGATCAGGATCGCACTGGCAAGCTCATCATGCTCTGCCTGTGATAAAAGATCTGCTGCCACATATCTTGGATTGGCTGTTTCATCCGCCAGTACAAGGATCTCGCTTGGTCCGGCAATGGAGTCAATGCTGACGTGACCGTATACGGTTCTCTTGGCAAGTGCCACAAAGATATTGCCCGGTCCCACGATCTTGTCCACCTTGCGGATGCTCTCGGTACCGTATGCCAGAGCAGCGATTGCCTGGGCACCGCCCACCTTGTAGATCTCATCCACACCGGCCTCATTGGCAGCAACCAGTGTCACAGGATATACCTTTCCATCTTTTCCCGGCGGTGTTGTCATCACGATACGATCCACACCCGCAACCTTCGCCGGCATCACATTCATCAGGACAGAGGAAGGATATACTGCCTTTCCGCCCGGTACATAAACACCGACTCTCTCAAGAGGTGTGATCTTCTGTCCCAGCAGAGTGCCGTCCGGCTTGCTGTCAAACCAGCTGTAGCGTACCTGCTTCTCATGATAAGAACGGATATTGACCAGAGCCTTACGGATCACATCGATCAGCTCCTGATCCACCTGCTCATATGCCTCGTCAATCTCCTCCTTTGTCACACGGATCGTCTCCGGCGTGATGGTCACGCCGTCAAACTTCTCGGTATACTCAAAGAGTGCCTTGTCTTTTCTGTCTTTTACTGCATTTAAGATCTCGTCCACCGCATCCTGATACTTTCCATACTGGTTTGGACTTCTCTTCAGCATATTCTCCAAAATGTTGTTCTTTTCTTTCTCCGTTAATGTAACGATCCGCATGGTATTCCTCCTTTGCTCTATGTACAACTGCTATTTGATAAATCTTTCGTATATGGATTTTTCAAATTATTCCTGATTTGCAGAAACAATCTTTTTCAGATCCTTGACAAGCTTCGTGATCCTCTCATGCTCCATCTTCATGCTCACCTCATTGACAACCACTCTCGCAGACAGCGGGCATATCTCCTCCAGCACCTTAAGGCCGTTTTCCTTCAATGTGGATCCTGTCTCAACAATATCCACGATCACCTCAGAAAGTCCTACGATCGGTGCCAGCTCCACAGATCCGTTGAGCTTAATGATCTCTACGGTCTGATGCTTTGTATTATAAAAATAGTCTTTTGCGATCCGTGGGTATTTGCTTGCCACCCGGATCAGTGAGCCGTCATTCAGCTTCTCTCTGGCACTTTCCGGTCCTGCCACGCACATTCTGCACTTTCCCACATTCAGGTCAAGCACCTCATAAAGCTTGCGCCCTGCCTCCAGGATCGTATCCTTACCGACGACACCAATATCTGCCGCACCCATCTCCACGTAGGTCGGAACATCGGTTGCTTTGGAAAGGAAAAAGCGGTAGCCTAACTCCTCGTTGACAAAGATCAGCTTTCTCGTCTTTTCATCCTTCATTTCCTCACAGGTAATGCCAATCTGCTCCAAAAGGCTTAATGTGTGCTTTGCAAGTCTTCCCTTTGCAAGGGCAAATGTTATATATCTCATCTCTTCACTCCGTTCTTTTGCTATGTTTGGTCAACCGGCTTCTTAAATCGTATCTGCCTGCACCAGGATCACGTCGTCCGCTCCGATTCTGTCCGCATATTCCTGATACTGGTTTAGCTCTCTGCCGGAGGATTTCCGGATCAGCTGGACGATCTTGCCGCTTCCCCTGAGCTTTGCTGCCAGATGATGTGCTTTCTCCCGGTACTGTGCCGGATAAACCACCAGAGTACCGCCCGACTTCTCCTTTTTCAGAAGCTGCTGCCGCTCCAGAGCCAGCATTAACTGATCCACGATAATAACTGCTCCGATCGCCGGTGCATCCTTGCCAAACTGTGCCACCAGGCCATCATATCGTCCGCCGCTCGCCAGTGCCTCGCCGTTTCCGTATGTATACGCCCGGAAGATCACGCCCGTATAATAGCTGTAATTGCTCAGCATACTCAGATCCACGGTAATGTACTGCTGATAACCGTACATTGCCACGATCTGCTCTACCTTCTGCAAGCGGTCCAATGCTTTTAATACACGCTCATTATCCGTTCTTTCCTTCACAAAGGCTTCTGACTCTGCAAAGCTTCCCTGAAGCTCTGACAGACTGACGAAGATTTCCTTTAACGGCTTTGCCACGGTCAGGCGATCCAGAAGCTCCTCCACACCAAAGAAGTTCTTGCTCTCGATCAATGTGAACAGCTCCTCTGCCTCCGCAGCGGAAAACCCGGCTTCCTCCACCAGTCCCCGCAGCAGATCTGCGTGGCCGATCTCCAGCTGAAACTCCTGCAGGCCGCTCTTTAACAGACATTCAATCGTAAGCACCACCATCTCTGCATCCGCATCGGAGCTGGTATCATTGAAAAGCTCCGCTCCAAGCTGGGTGACCTCCTGAAGCTTTCCCTTGTAAGGTGTGGTGTTTACAAAGGTGTTCCCCATATAGCACAGACGGATCGGCATTTCTTCCTCTCTGTCATACTTTGATACACAGCGTGCGATCGCCGGTGTGATATCCGGCCGGAGTACAAGGGTGTTATTGCCCCGGTCAAAAAACTTAAACATTGCCTGGGATTGTACAGAGCCCTTTTCCTTACTAAATATATCAAAGTATTCAAAGGTTGGTGTCTGGATATCACGAAATCCATAGGAGATCATGACCTGATGAAGCTCCTGCTGTATCTTTAAACGGCTTGCACATTCTGCGCCGTAAATATCCCGGACACCGCCGGGTGTATGCAATAGTTCCTGACCAAAATTCTGTTCTGACATGCTCTCCTCTTTTCTGCACACCTGTATCATGTGCGGTATTTATATTTTAAGATGACCTGATTTCTCTGCCTTTTATTATTGCAGTATTTTTGTAATTAGTAAAGACTGGTTGGATTTTCCAGTTTTGGATCATATCCCTTTTCCTTCAATGCATCTACGATCTGCTGCTTATGCTCGTGACCAAATGCCTCTAATGTGATCTTTAACTCTACAGCGGCATTCCGGTTAATGCTGACAAACTGGTTATGCTCCAGACGAATAACATTTCCCTTAAGCTGCGCAATGACATTTGCCACGTTGACCAGCTCGCCCGGACGATCCGGAAGCTGTACCGACACAGTAAATACACGGCCTCTCTCGATCAGTCCATGCTGTACCACAGAGGACATGGTAATGATATCCATGTTGCCACCACTCAGGATAGATACGACTCTCTTATCCTTGCAATTTAAATGCTTCAGGGCGGCAACCGTTAACAGCCCGGAATTTTCTACAACCATCTTATGATTTTCGACCACATCCAGGAAATTTACAATAAGCTCTTCATCCTCTACGGTAATGATATCATCCAGATTTTTCTGGATATATGGGAATACAATATCTCCCGGTGTCTTTACGGCAGTACCGTCTGCAATGGTCACGGCACTTGGCAGGGAAACAACCTTTCCTGCCTTCAGGGATGCCTTCATGCAGGCTGCATTGGCCGGCTCCACACCGATGACCTGAATGTTTGGATTCAGCATTTTGGCCAGAGTAGATACTCCGGCAGCCAGTCCGCCGCCACCAATCGGCACGAGAATGATATCCACGGTCGGCAGCTCCTTAAATATCTCCATTGCAATGGAGCCCTGTCCGGTTGCCACTGCAAGATCATTGAACGGATGCACAAATGTCATTTTGCGTTCCTCGGCAATCTCCAGTGCTTTCTGATAAGACTCGTCATAGACACCGCCATACAGCACAACCTCCGCACCGTAGCTTCTGGTACGGTTTACCTTGATCAGAGGTGTTGTAGTAGGCATAACGATCACCGCCTTTGTGCCAAACAGCTTAGCTGCATTGGCAACACCCTGCGCATGATTGCCGGCAGAAGCTGTGATCAATCCATGTGCCAGCTCCTCCTCGGTCAGCGTGCTTGCCTTATAGTAAGCACCTCTTACCTTATATGCTCCTGTATTCTGCAGATTCTCCGGCTTTAAATATACCTTATTGCCGGACATTTCCGAAAAGTAATCGCTATAGATCAGATTCGTGGGAAGCGTAACCTCTTTTACCTTTTCTGCTGCCTCCTCAAAACTTTCCAATGTCATCATATGAATCACCATGCCTTTCTTATCTTTTCTGCCATCCTTTCTGACAGTCATATATTATGATACAGGACGACTCCTGCTTATTCCTCCTCATCCCCATCCTGCGTCTCAAACAGGGCATCCACAAACTTGTCCGCATCGAACTTCTGCAGATCGTCGATCTGCTCTCCGATCCCGATATATTTCACCGGAATATTCATCTCCGACTGAATGGCGATCGCAATACCGCCTCTGGCCGTTCCATCCAACTTTGTCAGCACGATTCCGGAAATATCCGCAACCTCCGCAAACTGCTTTGCCTGTACCAGTGCATTCTGTCCTGTGGTTCCATCCAATACGATCAGAGTCTCCCGGTATGCCTCCGGAAACTCCCTCTCAATAATACGGTTGATCTTGCGAAGCTCCTCCATCAGGTTCTTTTTATTGTGAAGCCGTCCTGCCGTATCACAGATCAGCACGTCTGCCTTTCTCGCCTTTGCGGCATTGACCGCATCAAAAACAACAGAGGCAGGATCTCCGCCCTCCTGTCCGGCAATGATCTCCACACCGGCACGGTTAGACCACTCCGTCAGCTGCTCAATGGCTGCCGCACGGAAGGTATCTGCCGCCGCCAGGATCACCTTTTTGCCCTGAGCCTTTAACTGACCGGCCAGCTTTCCGACAGAAGTCGTCTTTCCCACACCATTGACACCGATCATCAATACTACAGATGTCTTATGCTCAAACTCATATGCCGTCTCGTCCACCTGCATCTGCTGCTTTATGGTGTCCATCAGAAGCTTTCTGCATACGGAAACCTCTTTGATCTTCTGCTCCTTTACCTTTTCCTTAAGATCCTCAATGATCCTGTCGGTGGTGTTCACACCAATATCCGCCATGATCAGGATCTCCTCCAGCTCCTCATAAAAATCATCATCAATCTCAGAGAAACCGCTGAAAAGAGAATCGATTCCTGATACAAAATTATCTCTGGTCTTTGTCAGACCACTTTTTAATCTGTCAAAAAATCCCATAACTGCTCCATTTCCCGCATAATGCGATATATATAATCTGTCCTGCGATGCAGACCATATCCTCACCTGTATCCAGCCAGACCCGGCCGGATATCAAGCCACGAGTCCATTAGTTTACAACATCCTTCTCATCCAGAAGATTTACAGATACCAGCGTAGAAACGCCCTTCTCCTGCATGGTGATACCATACAGAATATCTGCCGCATTCATCGTGCCTCGACGATGGGTGATCACAATAAACTGGGTGTCCTTCGTCAGTTTATGAAGATACTGCGCATAACGGTCTACGTTGGAATCGTCCAGTGCCGCCTCGATCTCGTCCAACAGACAGAACGGGGAAGGCTTCAGACTCTGAATTGCAAATAACAGTGCAATAGCCGTCAATGCCTTCTCTCCACCGGAAAGCTGCATCATATTCTGAAGCTTTTTTCCCGGTGGCTGTGCCACGATCTTGATGCCTGCCGTCAGGATATCTTCCTCTTCCAGAAGCTCCAGCGTACCACGGCCTCCACCAAAAAGCTCCTTAAATACCTTATCAAAGCGTTCCCGGATCTCGGCAAACTGCTCGGCAAACTGCTTTCGCATGGACTCGTCCAGCTCACTGATGATCCCCTCCAACACGCCAGCCGCCTTGATCAGATCGTCATGCTGCGTCTTTAACTGGGTGTAACGCTCCAACACATCCTGATACTGTTCAATGGCATTGACATTGACATCTCCCAGTGCCTTGATCCTGGATTTTAAGGAACCGATCTCCTGCTTCATCTGCGGCATAGAAAGCTCCGTGTTTGTCCGAAGCTCCTCTGCCCCATGATAAGTCAGCTCGTACTGCTCCCACATATATGTAGTCCGTGAGTTGATCCGCTCCTCCATTTTTTCTTTCTGGTTGTTCAGACGGAAACACTCTTTATCCAGCTCATTGATCTTGTCGGAAAGACCTTCTCTCTTATCAATGAAGTCTTTATGCTGTCTGGAAAGCTCGTCCTTCTGCTCCGTCTCCTGACGGATCGTTTTCTCCAGTTCTGCGATCTCTCCCGCCGTATCCTCGATCTGCTGCTTTGCCTTCTCGATCTCCAGCTGTTTTTCCTGCATAAGATCCTCTGCCTGTCTGCTGTCGGATTGAATTCCGTCAAGCTCTGATGTCAGCTGTTTCAGCGTCTCATTGATACGGGCGATATTCTGAGCCACGAATTCATTGCTCTGAATCTCCGTGGAGATTTTAAGAGTATACTCGTTATTCTTCTCCGTAAGCTCTTTTTCCTCCTCTCGAAGTTCCTCCAGGCGATGGTTCAGCTCCTCCAGATATGTCTCATTCTCCTTGCTGCGGCTCTCACTGTCGCTGATGCTCGCTTTCAGATCATCTAACTGCTTCTGAAGCTCTGCTTTCGTACTCTCGATTCCCTGACTGTCCAGACGGATCTGCTCCAGCTCATTCTGGTTCTGCAGGAAATCTCCTCTGGCTCTGTCGTAATTGATCTTAGCCGTATTTTGCTGCAGGATCAGCTCCTGACGGATGCTGCGGTTCTTTTCGATGGCCTTCTGCTGTTCCTCGGCTTCTTTGCGGCCTTCCTCCTGCTCCCGCAGAATCCCGCGCATTCTCTCTCTCTGCGCCTCCACTTCCTTTTCAAGATTTTCCATCTCACGGTGGCGTCCCAGGAGATTATTGTTGTTTTTATAAGCTCCACCGGACATAGAACCGCCCGGATTTAAAAGCTCTCCCTCCTTCGTTACGATCCGAAGGGAATGCTTATACTTTCTTGCAAGAGCGATGGCATTATCAATATGATCCACCACCACAAATCTGCCCAGAAGATATTCGATCAACTGGTCAAACTTTGCATCTGCATGTACCAGAGAAGAACCAAAACCTACTACGCCCGGCTCCCTTAATATATTCTGTGCCTGATTCACACCACGGCCGGATATATTAGTCAGCGGAAGGAAAGTGGCTCGACCGTAACGGTTCTTTTTTAACAGAGCAATCATCGCCTTGGCAGTCTGTTCATTGTCTGTAACAATGTTCTGGATACTGCCTCCCAAAGCAGTCTCGATCGCAATCTCATAATCCTTCTCCACCCGGATGATGTCTGCGACAACACCAATGATACCTGGGTTATGCTCCTTCTGCTCCATCACGCGGCGGATGCTCTGTCCAAAACCTTCGTAACGCTCCGTCATATTCTTTAAGGAATTCAGACGGGAATTTGCCATATGGAACTTCTGCTGGGTATCCCGGTGCTCTTTTTCCAGCTCCTGACTCCGCTCGGAAAGACGTTTTAACGCATTTCGGATCTCTGCATTATTGGCATCCATTCCCTCAATCTTGTCCGAAATATCGGACAGAATAGCCTTTTGCTGCTCCATGGTTTCCTGCAGACCTGCCGCTTCGGATTTATTTTTCAACACCTTCTGGGTCATTTCTGCCCGTTTAACATTGATCTGCTCCAGCTGTGTTTCATATTTCTGCTGTTCTGTCTTAATCTCTGTGGTCTGATTCATTGCCGCCAGAATATCATTATTGCGGTCTGCGATCTCCTTCTCTGTAGATGCGATCTGTCCGGAGGTCTGTGTGAGACGTTCCTTCATTTCATCTTGTTCCTTACGGATCCCGGCAAGGCGTTCGTCAAAGGCATCCTGCTTCTCCTGGTAGCCTGCCTTTTCTTCCTTCGCCTGATCCATGGATTTTTGCAGATTTTCCAGCCGTTCTTTATAATGCTCCTCATTCTGGCTGGCACTCCGGATCTGCTCCTGAAGCACCCGGACATTTCCTTCCTGTTCATTTAAGGATACTCTGGAATTGGTCAGACGTTCCTTATGCTCCTCCAGACTCTGATTGTGCTTTTCCAGCACCTCCTCCACCTGTGCATATTCCGCCTTTGTCTCTTCAAAATCCTTTTTTGCCTGTTCCAGATCACCGGAAGCAATGTCCTGTTTCTTGGACACATCTTCCATCTCCGTATGAATCTGATCATACTCCATCAAAAAGATATTGACATCCAGATTACGAAGCTCATCACGATAGATCAGATATTCATGTGCCTTCTCTGACTGCTTCTCCAGTGGGCCTACCTGTTTTTCCAGCTCCGACAGTATATCCTCAATACGGATCATATTCTGCTGCTCCTCCGCCAGGTTTTTCTCGGCAGCAGCCTTTCTCTTTTTGAACTTCACGATACCGGCAGCCTCATCAAAAAGCTCACGCCTCTCCTCCGGCTTGCCACTCAGGATCTTATCGATCTGCCCCTGTCCGATAATGGAATAGCCTTCCTTACCGATACCGGTATCAAACAACAGCTCCTGAATATCACGAAGTCGGCAGGATGCACCGTTTAAGAGGTACTCGCTCTCGCCGGAACGATACACTCTTCTGGCAATGGTGACCTCCTCATACGGTACATTTAGCTTATGATCCTCGTTGCTGATGGTAATGGCTACATAGGCATACCCCAGAGGCTTTCGAAGCTCCGTTCCCGCAAAGATGATGTCCTCCATCTTGGCACCACGAAGCTGCTTGGCACTCTGCTCACCCAGTACCCAACGCACGGCATCAGCAACATTGCTCTTTCCACTTCCGTTAGGTCCTACAATCGCCGTAATACCATTATGAAATTCAAATAACAATTTATTGGCAAATGATTTAAAACCATGCACTTCCAGACTTTTTAAATACATCTATGTTCTCCCTGTGACTATCGGCGTCCGTCCGCCTCTCTTTTTAAGACCAGTATCGCCTCATAGGCCGCAGACTGCTCTGCTTTCTTTTTGGTCTGACCGGTTCCGGTAGATATCTGTCTGCCATTGACAAATACGGCAGCCTGATACTCCTTATGATGATCCGGTCCACTCTCTCCGATCAGTTTATATTCCAGTGTATCACCCTCATGGCGCTGAACAATTTCCTGCAGAAATGTTTTACTGTCATAAAAAAGCTTTTTATTATCAATGTCCTTGAGAATATGCTCCTCGATATATCGTTTGGCCGGTTCAAATCCCCCGTCCATATAGACGGCACCAATGGTCGCCTCCAGAGCATCTGACAGCACCGAATCCCTCTGCCTGCCGCCGGTAAGCTCCTCGCCCTTTCCCAGACGCAGATAATCTCCCAGATGAATCTCCCTGGCGCAAAGTGCCAGTGTCGGTTCACAGACATAGCTTGCTCTGGTCTTGGTCATCTCTCCCTCCGGCATATCCGGATGACGGCGAAAGATAAACTCACTGGATACCAGCTCCAGCACAGCATCTCCCAGAAACTCCAGTCTCTCATTGCACTGTGTCTTTTTCATTTTCTTTTCGTTGGAGTATGAGCTGTGGGTCAATGCCGTTGCCAGCAGAGACTTGTCTTTAAATAGATATCCTGCCTCCTTCTCAAACTCCCCCATTTCTTTTGATCTCATAACGATGAACCCTTTCCTGTAATTCCTCTGCCTGTCTGTAAATATTCCCAAAGCTCTCCCACAGTATTCCACCGCAGGAGCTCCTGCTCCTCTACGATCACACCAAATACTGCCTCCACTCCCATCAGTATCTGGAAAAGAGTCAGGGAGTCCGCTCCATAGTCCCTCACAAAGGACTTTTCCTTGCGGATCTGCTCCGGTTCTACCTCTAATATTTCTGCCAAAAGCTTCTGCAGCTTTTCATATTCCATATTCATCACCATCTCATCTAAGTTTATGGAAAGTATCCGATGATCTCCTGTCTGTTATCCTGATATATCCACCGGATCATATACGGATCAATCTAATTTCAGATTTTCCTTGATCCGGTCATTAATCCCCTCTTCACTGAAGGAAATGCACTGAAGGATCGCTGTCCTGATCTCTGCCTCACTGGAGCTTCCATGTGCCTTTACCACAAGACCTTTCAGTCCCAGAAGAGGTGCACCGCCGTGCTCGGAAGCATCAAAATCTTTCATTGTCTTCTTCAATGCCGGCTTGATCAGAAGAGCACCGATCTTGCTGCGAAGAGAACTCATAAGTCCCTCCTTTACCTTGTGCAGCAATGCAGAACCAAGTCCCTCATACAGCTTCAGGATCACATTTCCCACAAAGGCTTCACAGACGATAACATCTGCTCCCCCCTTTGGGATATCTCTCGCTTCAATACTTCCGATAAAGTTGATATCCTCACATTCTTTTAATAAAGGATATGTCTCTTTTACAAGAGCATTCCCTTTTTCTTCCTCGGCTCCGATATTTACAATAGCAACGCGGGGATTCTTGATCCCAACGATATTCTCCATATAGATAGACCCCATCTTTGCAAACTGTACCAGATGAGAAGCTCTGGCATCTACATTGGCACCACAATCGATCAAAAGAGAAACGCCCTCTGTCGTCGGGATCAACGGTGCCAGAGGAGCTCTCTCTACGCCACGGATCCTTCCTACCACAAGCTGGCCTCCTACCAAGATCGCACCGGTGCTTCCTGCGGATACAAAAGCGTCTGCCTCTCCCTTTTTCACAAGCTTCATACCTACCACGATAGAGGAGTCCTTCTTTTTGCGGATTGCCTCTACCGGTGGCTCATCGAAGCCAATGACATCCTCTGCATGGACAATATGAACTCTGTCCTTATCGTAGCTGTACTTCGCTAACTCTGCTTCAATGTCCGGAGTACGTCCCACCAGTGTAATCTCTATCTTGTCATTCTCTGCCAGTGCATCAACCGCACCGTGAACCGGTGCCTCCGGGGCATTATCTCCACCCATGGCATCTACTACAATTCTTATCTTTTCGTCCATAATCGATCCAACCTTTCCTGCTTCTCCTGATCATACACCCTGTTTATCAAGCCTAATAGGGCTATTATGCATAAGCATACAAAATATATTATACCCGAATTTTATCCATAGTGCAAGAAGTCATCCTCGTTGGCTATGTGAATGTTCATACACAATAAGAACGGATATTGAAAAAATTTCTAACACAAAAAAGACAGCATCCGGAACCTCCCTGAAAACTGTCTTTTGAATAATTGAATTAATGATTTCCAAAGGAAACCGCTCATATCAATCCTTTTTATAGAAGAAGGAACGGTATGTCGTAAATCCATAATCAGCCGGTGCAATGATCTGCTCCGTGCTTCCTACAAACAGCATCCCATCCTTTTTGAGAGCGTCATTAAAACGATGATACATTCCCTTCTTGGCTTCCTCTGTAAAATAGATCATGACATTACGGCATACGATCAGATCACACTGTGACGGATATGGATCCTTCAGCAGATTGTGCTGATTAAACTGCACACAGCGTTTCACCTCATCATGGATCTGATAGCTGCTGCCAATCTGTGTAAAATACTTCTGTACAAACTCCTTCGGCAGTCCCTTCAGGCTCTTTTCATCGTAAAGTCCGATCTGTGCCTTCTCCAGAACCTGTTTATCCAGGTCGGTCGCAATGATCTTGATCCTGCTTAATGGGATAAATTTTGCAAGAAGCATCACCAATGTATAAGGTTCATCCCCGGTAGAACAGGCGGCACTCCATATCTTTAATGTATTGCCAAACCGTTCAAATAAATATGGAAATATCTCATTTTCCAGCACCTTCCACTGCTCCGGATTGCGATAGAACTCCGATACATTAATCGTCAGATACGTCACAAACTCCTCCATAAGCTCCGCATCCGTTCTCAAAGCATTCACATACGCCTCATATGATGTGATTCCTCTCTTGGTGATCAAAGCATCAATCCTTCGTTTCATCTGACGTTCCTTGTAACAGCTCAGATCAATTTTTGTCATCTGGAAGATCTTCGATTTGAAAACTTCATAATCGCCCATAGTTATCACTACACCTTTCCCATAACCTGTAACTTCAAATCCTATGCATTATGCCGACAGTAAACCTTCTTTCCTGATCGGAAAAAAATCGCCAACCCACACCATGATGAGTTGGCGAAAGAACATTTCACTCTAATTACTCAGCGTCTGTATCAGCAGCTGCCTCCTCGTCCTCAGAAGCATTGTCATTTAACAGAGCCTTCATGCTCAGGCTGATCTTGTGATCCTCATTGTTGAAATCAACAACCTTTGCCTCGATCTCCTGTCCTACAGATAATACATCAGATGGCTTGTCAACATGCTCCTTGGAAATCTGGGAAACATGAAGAAGTGCATCAACACCCGGCTCAAGCTCTACGAATGCACCGAAGTCAGCCATTCTTGCTACCTTACCCTTAACGATGGCACCAACATTGTACTTGCCATCTGCATTCAGCCAAGGATTCTGATCCTCAAACTTCAGGCTCAATGCGATCTTATCCTCCTTGATATCCTTGATGAGTACCTTTGTTACATCACCAACCTTGAATACCTTGCGAGGATTCTCAACACGTCCCCAGGACATCTCAGAAATATGAAGAAGACCGTCTGCACCACCCAGATCGATGAATGCACCAAAGTCTGTAAGGTTCTTTACAGTACCCTCTACAACATCACCAACATGGATTCTTGCGAAAAGCTCCTCTTTGAGTTTTGCCTTCTCAGCAACAAGAAGCTGCTTTCTATCACCGATGATCCTTCTCTTCTTAGGATTGAACTCTGTAACAACAAATTCAATCTCCTGTCCGTTGTACTTGGAAAGATCCTTCTCATAAGAATCTGATACAAGGCTTGCAGGAATGAAGATCTTGGTCTCATCTACTACAACACTCAGACCGCCGGATAATACAGCAGTTACAGGTGCCTTTAATACCTCTTTATTCTCAAAAGCTTCACGGATACGCTCATTGCTCTTCTCCATTGCAAGACGCTTATATGTCAGTAATACCTGACCCTCTCCGTCATTTACCTTAAGAACCTTTGCCTTCATTACATCGTCAACTTTTACAACATCTCTCAGGTCAATTCCTGACTGATTGCTGTACTCGTTACGTGTGATGATACCATCAGCCTTGTAGCCAATGTTCAGGACAATCTCGTCTTCCTTTACATCGATAACTGTCCCTTCTACAATCTCTCCATTGTGGATTGTTACTAATGATGCTTCTAACATCTGTTCAAAGTCATTGTTCATGTCTGACATACGTTTGAACCTCCTTAATAATATTGTTTGGGGTTGATGCCCCGGCAGTAATACCCACGCTACGAAAAGATTGAAATAGTTCCAAATTCAGGTCGTCAAGTGTCTGTATAAAATATGTGTTCGGACACTCTTTGCTGCAGATTTCATACAGCTTTTGGGTGTTCGAGCTGTGTTTTCCACCTATCACCAACATCGCGTCGGATTGCCTTGCAATAGTACCTGCTTCAGTCTGACGCTCTTCGGTAGCGTTGCAAATTGTATTCATAACAAGTATATCATAACTCTTTTTTCCAAAAATATCAACCATATCTTTAAATTTCTTGTAATTAAAAGTCGTTTGTGATACAATACACAGCTTTTTTTGTGGATCCGGGCGAAAACTTTCTGCTTCGGAAACCGTTTCAAGAACAACAGCACTGTTTTCACACCACCCGTTGATGCCCTCCACCTCCGGGTGTGTCCTGTTGCCGATAATCACGATCTGGAAACCTTCCCGGTACTTTTCCTGTACGATGCGGTGTATCTTGCTTACAAAAGGACACGTCGCATCGACGATCTTAATATCATACTTCTCCAACTGCCGGATAACCTGTTCGGATACCCCGTGGGAACGGATCACAACTGTTCCGTCCTTTATATCGGCAAGTTCTTCAATCGAATTAATAACCTGAACGCCTTTCTCCTCCAGCTCCTGCACCACCTGCTCATTGTGAATGATCGGGCCTAAGGTAAAAACCTTTTCTCCCTTTTCAATCTCCTGATACACCGTATCAACGGCACGTTTTACACCAAAGCAGAAGCCTGCACTTTTTGCTACTGTTACATTCATTTTGTCTTCTCCTGATATATACGAATAATCTCATCCACAACCTGGTCTATGTTCATATCGGAGGAATCCACCAGAACCGCATCCTCTGCCTGGCGAAGCGGAGCCACCTCACGGTTCATATCCTGCTCGTCTCTGGCAATGATGTCTCTCTCGATCTCCTTAATATCACAGACAACGCCTCTTTCCGTCTGCTCCTTATATCTGCGTCGGGCACGTTCCTGTGCACTTGCGGTCAGATAGATCTTCACATCCGCTCCCGGAAGAACGCAGGTTCCAATATCCCTGCCGTCCATGATCACATTCTCCTTTTCTGCCAGACCGCGTTGGAGGCTCAGAAGTTTCTCACGGACCACCGGATATTTGGAAGTATTGGATGTCATCATACTGACCTGCTCGGTACGGATCAGTCCGTTGACATTTTCTCCGTTCAGGATCACCTGCTGCTCTCCATCCTGATAACTGATGGATACATCAATATCCGGGCAGGCTGCGGCAATCTTTTCTTCCTCCTCGGAGGAAATACCGTTCCGTAGAAAATAAAGTGCCATGGAACGGTACATTGCTCCGGTATCTACATAGATAAATGATAATTTTTCTGCCACTTTTCTGGCGATCGTGCTTTTTCCGGCACCTGCCGGTCCGTCAATTGCAATACTTTTCATAATCTTTTCCTCATTTCTTTTTATTAATGTAGTAATTAACTTTTTAAATCATTTCTTAATTTCAGCAGATATCATTCCGTTCCGGTACATTATTCTGCCCGACCGGCCGACAGCCCTGCCAGATATCCGGTAGACCAGGCAATCTGCAGATTATATCCTCCCGTCACGGCATCCAGATCAAGAACCTCCCCTGCAAAATAGAGTCCCGGAACCTTTTTGGACTCCATGGTTCCCGGATCAATGTCCTTCACATTGACACCGCCTCTTGTGATAATGGCTTCATTAAAGCCCCGGAGTCCCGAAACGTGCATTTCCAGATGTTTCAGTAATATCACAAGCTTCCTCCGTTCCTCTTTTGTCACTTCATTGACCGGCTTCTCCGGTTCAATCCCGGACAGCTCCACAATCACCGGTATCATCTTCGATGGAAGGAGCTTTCCGAGGCTGTTTTTAAAGTAGCTGTTTTTATTGAGGGAAAAGTCCCGCAGGATCCGTTCATCCAGCTGCTTTTCTGACAATGCAGGCTTTAGATCCAGCGCGATCCGGATATCATCCTCAGGCTTTGTAAAGTGACAGCTTGCGCTCAGCACCAGCGGACCGCTGATCCCGAAATGCGTAAAGAGCATTTCTCCCAGCTCTTCGTAAAGGACTTTCTTGCCTTTGAGCATTTTCAGGGATACGTTTTTCAGGGATAACCCCTGCATTCTCTGGCAAAAATCCTCCCGGATCTCAAAGGGAACCAGTGACGGCATCACATCTACGATCCGGTGACCAAGCTCCTTCGCAAAACGAAGTCCATCTCCCGTAGAACCGGTAGAAGGATACGAGACGCCTCCCGTCGCAGCGATCACGGCATCCGCAGAAAGCGTCTCCTTCGTGCCGCCTTGTGTTTTCTGAACAACGACACCACAGCATCGTCCATCCTGTGCCAGAATCTCCAGCACCTTTGTATGGAGACGGATGGTAACGCCTCTTTTCTTCATTGCCTTTTCCAGCGTTTTGATCACGTCAGAGGAATGATCGGACAGGGGAAATACCCTATTCCCCCGTTCCGTCTTGATCCGTAAGCCCTCGCTTTCCAGAAACTCCATCATCCGGCTGCTGTCGAAGGTATAAAATGCACTGTACAGGAACCGGGGATTCCGGATCGTATGCTGCAGCAGATTTTCCACATCACTATCATTGGTGATATTACATCTTCCTTTACCCGTGATAAATACTTTTTTGCCCAGCTTTTCGTTTTTTTCCAGAAGGGTTACCTGATGTCCCTGATCCGCCGCTGCAATAGAGGCCATCATGCCGGCAGCACCGCCTCCAATGATTATTATTTTACTCATATCGTTTTCCTTATATTTTTATGCCCTATCTCTTATAGCCCGGTATCATCACATGTTTCCGTCCCGCATAACGCTCCAGTTTTTGACCATATAGTCCACCAGAGAAATGACAGTCAGGATCAGTGCTGCATAGATAAATACATACTCAACGATGTTTATAGTATATCCATCAAAATTAACGATCAGAAGAATGGACATGATCATCTGTGTCACTGTTTTGATCTTGCCCCAATAGCTGGCAGCGATCACAACTCCCGCATCGGAAGCCACCAGACGAAAGCCGCTGATGATAAACTCACGGGCAATGATCACGATCACAACCCATGCCGGCATAGGATTGGACGGAAGTGCCACAAAGCAGATCATGGCAGAGCTTACCAGAAGCTTGTCCGCCAGAGGATCCATAAACTTGCCGAAATTAGAGACCAGATTATATTTTCTGGCAATCTTGCCATCCAGCATATCCGTCAGACTTGCCACAATAAAGATCGCCACGGCAATATAATTGTGATATGCAATATGCTCGGAAAGCATAAAAAATACAAAAAACGGAATCAGTACTACACGAAACATCGTAATCTTATTTGGTAAATTCATCGTCGTCCTCCTCTATTACTTCTCCGATCAGATCGTAGCCCTGTGCCTGTACGATCTGCACTCGGACATAATCACCGGTCACAAGATGCCAGCTCGTGGATAAGAATACAAAACCATCTACATCCGGGGCATCCATATAGCTTCTGCCTACATAGACATCATCCTCCGGAAGGTAACCCTCGATCATCACATCCATCTCCTGACCGATGCGGGATTCATTTTTATCGAAGGCAATCTCCTGCTGCATCGCCATGATCACGTCACGGCGTTCCTCCTTGATCTCCTCCGGAATCTGATCCTCCATCTCTGCTGCCGGAGTATCCTCCTCCTGGGAATACGTAAATACACCAAGGCGGTCAAACCTCATTGCCTTCACGAAGTCCTGAAGCTCCTCAAAATCCTGCTGCGTCTCCCCCGGGAATCCGGTGATCAGTGTGGTTCTCAGTGCAATATCCGGAATTTCCTGACGTAAATGCTGTATCATCTGTGTAAGCTGTGCCTGGTCTGTGCGTCTGCCCATCTTTTTCAGGATCGTATCCGCCCCGTGCTGGATCGGAATGTCCAGATAATGGCACACCTTCGGCAGCTTTTTGATGGCATCGATCAGCTCCTGGGTAATCTCCTCCGGATAACAGTATAAAATCCGGATCCAGCGGATATCCTCTACCTCAGATAACTTTTCTAAAAGCTGCGGCAGACTTTTCTTCCCATACAGATCTGTTCCGTATAATGTCGTCTCCTGTGCCACCAGGATCAGCTCTCTCACACCATTCTCTGCAAGATGACGTGCCTGCTGTACCAGATTATCCATTGGCACACTGCGGTAATGACCCCGGACCTTCGGAATGATACAATACGTACAGCACTTGTCACAGCCCTCTGCGATCTTGAGATACGCATAGCTGCCACCGGACGTATTATCCCGGTCTGTCAGAGGTGTCGGCAGATAGTCAATGCTTTTCAGACTCTCCACCACGCCCTTCTGCTCCAGAGCTTTCCGTAAAGTCTGCCCCATTTCTTCATAACCCATGGTACCAATGATCACATCCACCTCCGGGATCTCTGTCCGGATCTCCTGATGATAACGCTGTGCAAGGCACCCTGCCGCTACCAGAAGCTTGCACTTTCCATCCTCCTTGTACGCGGCCATCTCCAGAAGCGTGTTAATGCTTTCCTCTTTGGCATCCCCGATGAAGCAGCAGGTATTTACCACGATGATATCTGCATCCTCTTCCCGGTCAATGATCTCAAAGCCATCCTTTCTCAGAGAGGTGATCATCATCTCACTGTCTACCAGATTTTTGTCACAGCCAAGAGATACAAAAAATATATTCATGTTCTGTTCTCCATTCTAGTACATTATTCTACGGATGAAACACAATTGTTCATCAGCATGGCAATGGTCATCGGACCAACGCCGCCCGGCACCGGTGTGATTGCCCCTGCTACCGGCTCTACGGAATCAAAATCCACGTCACCGCAAAGCTTGCCATCCTCTTTACGGTGCATTCCCACGTCAATGACTGTGGCACCTTCTTTGACATAATCTGCCGTAATAAACTGACGTTTTCCAATGGCTACCACCAGAATATCCGCCCGTCTGGTCACTTCCTTCAGATCCTTCGTGTGGGAATGACATACGGTTACGGTGCCGTTTTCCCGGATCAGAAGCATTGCCATCGGCTTTCCGACGATATTGCTGCGGCCTACTACGACACATTCTTTCCCGTCAATCTCAATGCCAGATCTCTTTAACAGCTGGATGATACCGGCCGGTGTACATGACACAAAGCCCTTCTGTCCAATACTTAACAGACCAACGCTCTGGGGATGGAAACCGTCCACGTCCTTTTCGGGTGCGATCGTGCGGATCACGGTATCCTCATCAATATGTGCCGGCAGCGGGAGCTGTACCAGAATACCATTGACATCCTTTCTGTCATTTAACTGACGTACCAGAGTTAAAAGCTCCTCCTGGGTTGTCTCCTCCGGCAGCTCATATGCCAGAGAATTGATGCCGATATATGCACATGCTTTCTTTTTATTGCCCACATAAACAGTGGATGCCGGATCATTTCCGACCTGGATCACAGCGAGAGTGACCTCTACACCCTTTTTCTTAAGCTGTGCCACCTTTTCCTTTAATTCATCCTTGATTTCTCCGGAAATCTTTTTTCCATCGATCAATTTTGCCACTTCTCTTCACCTTGCCTTTCTATATTATCATACACGGAAGATACTTCCGCCAACAAACTCTCTCATTAACGAATTCTTCGGGATCACCTCGGTGCTGACGCCAATAAAGTAATCCAGGAATTTTAACAGACGCTTTGCCTCTACATACTCCGGCACATCCTTTGGAATGCCAAAAAGAATGGACTCAGCGTATGGTTTTAACACGGCCAGCTCATAGATCAGCGCAGAATTAAACATCACATCCGCTTCCTCCTGGAATGGGAATATGTACTGATCCTCTCCCCGGCGTACCGAAGGCCACATACCGATGGTATGCATTGCCGATGCCCCGCGTGTTCTGGCATCCCGGACCATCCGGCGGATCAGTCGTCCGTCCGTCGTGGAGATCCGGTTGTGCTCGTCAATATTTAACTGTGTGAGTGCACTGATATAGATTTTAAACTTGCTCTCCTTTGGCAGGGAATAAGACATCTTTTCATTAAGGCCATGGATCCCCTCGATCACCAAAATATCCTCCGATCTCAGCTGACGGAAATCACCGTTATATTCTCTCTTGCCTAACAGGAAATTAAACTCCGGGAGCTCCACTCTTTTGCCCTCCAGAAGTGCCGTCATATCCTCATTGAACTGCTTTATATCAATTGCCTCCAGACATTCAAAGTCATAATGGCCTTCCTCATCTAGTGGTGTATCCTTGCGATCCTTAAAATAATTGTCCAGCGCAATGGTATGCGGCTTCAGACCGTGAGTACGGAGCTGGATCGATAAACGATGTGAGAAAGAAGTCTTGCCGGAGGAAGACGGACCCGCGATCATCACAAACTTTTTGCTCCGGTCACCGGCAATCTGCTCTGCGATCTCTGCCACCTTCTTCTCCTGAAGTGCCTCCTGCACCAGGATCAGATCCGTAATACCGCCATGGGAGATCACATCATTTAACGCTCCCACGGTATCTACATTCATCATCCGTCCCCATTCACTCGCTTCCTGCAGCGTTGCAAACAGCTTTGGTGTCTCCTTGACCGGTGCCAGAGTTTCCGGATGCTTGCGGTTTGGCAGACAGATCAGGAAGCCCTTATCATACTGTTCCAACCGGAAATACTTCAATATCCCTGTAGATGGCGGCATGTAGCCATAATAATAATCCTCAAAGCCATCCAGATTATAAATATTTACCTTGGAAACCCTGCGGTATTCAAACAGCTTCTTTTTGTCCTTCATACCATACTTTTCAAAGGTCTCCACGGCGGATGAGGTGCTGACGGACTTCTTATAAAATATCTTATCCTGCTCTACCAGACTGTGCATAAACTGCTCCACCCGATCCAGCAGCTCCTTTGTCAGCTCCACGCCTTCTGCTTCACAATAAACATTATCTCCCAGCGTATGCTTTACAAAAATATTTTCCAGCCCTTTCTCTCTGGCAACGTGATAAAAGCTGCGAAGCATCAAAAGCGTTACGCCCCGGACGTAAGTTTTATATCCACTGTCACTGGCAGTGGTCAGAAATGTGATCTCCTGATCCTTATTGATGGATTTGTTTAACTCGATCAGCTTTTCTCCCCGCTTCGCCAATATGATATCATGCTCATAATTTGCCCGGACATCCTTTGCGATCTGTAAATATGTAGTACCGCTCTCGTATTCCAGCATTTCCCCATCTACTGTTACCTTCACCATATGTCACCCTTCCTTTCTGTGCCGGCAGATCTCCTTTGCCTTCTGTGCAAAAGCCATTTCCTGTTCCAGTTCCTGCTTTTGTCTCGCTGCCTGCTCCGACAACTCCCTTGATGCCATTTTATTTAATATCCCCTGAAGCCTTGCCTCCTCCTTCTCCAAAAAGGAAATAAGACACGTATCCCCATGCTCCGGCAGATATCTTCCATATATATATTCCATTTCGTCGGAATAATGCTCCTGTCCCGGAACCGCCCGCAGGATCAGATAATATTTGCCCTGATCAAGAACCATTGCCTCCCCGGCAATCATAAATCCATGTTCGTGAAGATAATGGCGTACCACAGACCATTCTGACTGCGGCGACAGTACAAGCTCCTGTGCCCTCTCTACTACCTCAGGCGAATCCTCCAGTATCTTACAGATCAAAGCACCTCCCATACCACTGATCAACAGGGTGTCTGCTTCTCCCGGCGTAAGCTTCTTTGCCCCATCCGACAGCCGGAGCTCGATCTGCTCCGTCAGGCCGCTCTCCGTCACATGTTCTCTGGCTCTCTCCAGAGGCCCCTCGTTAATATCCATTGCGATCACATGATCCGCCAGCCCCTGCTCGATCAGATAAATGGATGTAAATCCATGGTCACAGCCAATGTCCGCAGTCACACCATGGCTTGCCACCTGATGTGCCACTGCCTGCAGCCTTTTGGACAGCCGGATCAATCCAGATAATCCTTCAGCTTGCGGCTGCGGCTCGGATGTCTGAGCTTCCGGAGTGCCTTTGCCTCGATCTGACGGATACGCTCTCTGGTAACCTCAAACTCCCGGCCTACTTCCTCCAGAGTACGGGAACGGCCGTCCTCCAGGCCAAAACGAAGCTTCAACACCTTCTGCTCACGCTCCGTCAAAGTGCCAAGCACTTCCTCAAGCTGCTCTCTGAGAAGGGTAAATGCTGCTGCCTCTGCGGGTACCGGCACATTTTCATCCTGAATGAAGTCTCCAAGATGGCTGTCCTCCTCCTCGCCGATCGGCGTCTCCAGAGACACCGGCTCTAATGAGATCTTCTGAATCTCCCGGACACGATCCACAGGCATATTCATATGCTCTGCAATCTCCTCCGGATACGGCTCTCTGCCAAGCTCCTGTAAAAGCTGACGCTGTACACGGACAAATTTATTGATGGTTTCCACCATGTGAACCGGAATACGGATGGTTCTCGCCTGATCTGCAATAGCACGGGTGATCGCCTGACGGATCCACCATGTTGCATAGGTACTGAACTTGTATCCCTTTTTATAGTCAAACTTCTCCACGGCTTTAATAAGACCCAGATTTCCCTCCTGGATCAGATCAAGGAACAGCATGCCTCGTCCCACATAACGCTTTGCAATACTGACTACCAGACGAAGGTTTGCCTCTGCCAGCTTCTTTTTCGCCTCCGCATCGCCTTCTTCCATACGCTTTGCAAGCTCCACCTCTTCATCCGCAGAGAGAAGTGGAACCTTTCCGATCTCCTTCAGATACATCCGGACCGGATCCTCAATGCTGACGCCGTCCGGCACCGAAAGGTCGATATTTTCAATATCCTCCTCGTCAACCTCGCCGTCGCTTTCCATGCCAAGGATAATATCATCATCCACATCATCCTTATCATCGGAAATCTGGAACACATCGATCCCGTTATTTTCCAGATATTCGATGATCTTTTCCATCTTTTCCTCATCTAACTCCATATCGCCAAAGAAGTTATTGATCTCCTGATATTCCAGCACGTTCTTTTTGGTGTGTGCCAGCTCCTTCAAGGCGTTGAGCTTTTCAATAAACTTCACCTCATGGTTTTCCTTTTTATCATCTTCTGAGCCTTTTGCCTTTGATTTTGCAGACCTGGCAGATTTTGCCTTTGAAGGCTTTTTGTCACCCTCTGCCGCTTTCTTTGTTTTGGTTTCTGCCTTTTTGGCCGTTGTTTTTGCTGTTTTTGTTTTCTTTTTCTCGTCATCTACAGAAGTAGTACCTTCAGCAGCTTTTTCGACGGTAGACTTTTTCATTTTTTCCTCCTTTGTCTCTGCCGCTTTTGTTGCCTGCTTTTTCTCTGTTGCCATACGATACCTTCCTTTCTTACCTATACTTTTTCCAATTATTTATGAAATATGCAGTTTTACTGCACCTTGCAGCATTTTCTTTTGTTGTACAAGCTTTTGCAGTTCATTCAGATCCGTGATCTCTCCTGCCTGCCGCTCAATACTGTGTTCTTTGATCTTCAGGATCAGATCCGTGATCGCCTTTTTCTTTTCATCGTTCTGGATCTCACTGCCAAAGCTTGTCTGAAACATGGACGCCACCTTATTCTGCTCCTCAACCTCGGTAAAATGACCGATGATCCTTGCGGGCTCCAGCTCGTCCTTTTCCATCTGTTCATAAAGCTCCTTCGCCACAGTCCGGTATAATCCTTCCTCAAAATCCTCCGGCCGGATCCACTGGCGGATCTGCCGAAACAGCTGCGGCTCCTCGATGAGCCAGGATAAAAGCAGCCGGTAGGAATAGCTGATCCCTTCTCTCGACTCCTTTTTGCGGCCTTTCCGGATCCGTTCCTGCTGTCTCTCCTCCATAACCTCCTGATAACCGGAGGGCATCTGATTGCCATACCGTACCACAAGCTGTCGCAGATCTTCTGTTTTAATGTTATACCGGGCAGCCACCGCCTCCATATAATTGTCCCGCTGTATCTTGTCCTCAAATACAAGCAGCTTTCGGGCAATCTCATGGATAAATTTGGTCTTCTGCTCCGGATCGCTCATGGAATAATTTCTCCTGGTCACCTCAATCTCAAAGAAGAAACTGTTCTGTGCCTCATCCATCCGCTTTTCAAACTCATCCGCACCGAGATTTTTGATAAATTCATCGGGATCCTTATAGGGCTCCATATGGATAACCTTTCCGGTTATGCCCGCTCTTCGCAGCATCGGAATGGCTCTCATAGCGGCCTTCACACCGGCACCGTCGCTGTCGTAGGTTAAAAGCACCTCGTCCGTATAACGCCGGATCAGATTTGCCTGCTGCTCGGTAAATGCCGTTCCGAGTGAGGCGACTGCATTGGTAAAGCCTGCCTGATGCAGAGCGATCACATCCATATATCCCTCACACAGGATCATATTATTTCTCTTGCCCCGCTTGGCATAATTGAGACCAAACAGATTACGGCTTTTGTCAAAGATCTTTGTCTCCGGTGAATTCAGGTACTTTGGTTTTGCATCACCCATGACACGGCCGCCAAAACCGATCACGCGGTTATTGGCATCCATGATAGGAAACATCACACGATTCCAGAACTTGTCATAGACTCCCCGTTCATCCATCTTAAAAAGACCTGTCTCCTTGAGGATCTGATCACTGTAACCTTCCTTTCGCATATACTGATACAGCTCTCCGCCCCCCTGTCCGGCAAATCCCAGACCAAAGTGAAGGATCGTCTCATCGGTAAGCCCTCTGCCGGTAAGATAATCATATCCCAGCTTCCCCCGTGGGGATTTTAACAGAGCAAAATAATATCTCGCCGCCTTTTTATTGATCTCAAGCAGAGTCTGTCTGAGTCCCTCCTGCTGCTTTTGCTGTGCTGTCATTTCCTGCTTCGGCAGATCGATCCCGGCCTGCTCGGCCAGCATTTCCATTGCCTCCGGGAAAGTGAGATTTTCATATTCCATCACAAAGGTCAGAACATTGCCGCCCACGCCGCAGCCAAAGCATTTATACATCTGTCTGGCGGGATTTACATGAAATGACGGTGTTTTTTCATTGTGAAACGGACACAATCCCGTATATCCGCTGCCTGTCCGTTTCAGACGGACATATCTGCCGATCACGCTGACAATATCACTCCGCGACCGCACTTCCTCAATCTGTTCCTCGGAATACCACGGCATTGTATCACCTCCCTCTCACTGAGCCTTTACACAAAAATAACTAATACAGCGCAAACCACTACATTAGTTATTCGACAAAGATTTTATTTTTCCTTTTTCTTTTTTTGTTTTGTTGGAGCTCAGATCCTTTCATGCGTCTGTGAACTTTATCGATGCTCTGTTCCAAGCACGCTCCATGCCTTCGGGATCATCAATTCTTTATAAAGATTTACCATATAACGGTCACTCATGCAGGCAATAAAATCACAAACTGCCCGTTCCGGTGTCTCTCCCAGCAGGATCAGCGCCGAAAATTCACTTGGAAGCTCCTCGGTATGGTGTATGTAGTGATCGTACAGCTGTTCGATCAGAATCTCTACCTTTTTTTCCTCACTCTTTGCCACCGGATTGGTATAAACCTTCTCGTACATGTAGCTTCTTAAGGAAAACATCGCCTTCTCCACCTCCGGCGACATGCAGATATCATTTTTTCCTTCGCTGTTTCTTACGATATCGTGTACCAACGTATTTAATCGGTGATTGGTGCTGTGTCCCAGCACATCCGTCAGCCAGTAAGGAATCTCCTCCTCCTTGATGAGACCGGCACGAATGGAATCGTCAATATCCGAATTGATATAGGCGATCTTATCAGAAAGGCGGACGATCTTGCCCTCCAGTGTGGCCGGTGTCAGGCTGGTCTGATGATTCAGAATACCATCCCTGACCTCCCAGGTGAGATTGAGTCCCATGCCATCCTTTTCCAAATGCTCCACCACACGTACGCTCTGCTCGTTGTGCCGGAAGCCTCCCAGATCCTTTGTGATGCGGTTTAACGCCCGTTCTCCGGCATGACCAAAGGGTGTATGACCAAGATCATGGCCCAGTGCGATCGCTTCCGTAAGATCCTCATTCAGCTGCAGGGCTCTGGCAATGGTTCTGGCATTCTGTGCCACCTCCAGCGTATGGGTCATACGGGTCCGGTAATGGTCTCCCTCCGGTGCCAGAAAAACCTGCGTTTTCTGCTTGAGACGACGAAATGCCTTGCTATGGAGAATACGATCCCTGTCTCTCTGATAATCCGTGCGGATATCACACTGGGGTTCTGTCCTTTCCCGTCCTCTGCTCTCATCTGCAAAGCTGGCATACTTTCCCAGAATTTCGTGTTCTCTCTGCTCCTGTCTCTCCCGAAGATTTCTTTCCTGCTCCATGGGGATCACCAATCCTTTCCCTGTGATGTCAGACCATCACCGCTTACCAGACAACCATTCCCTCTAAAAACGCGGCATCATCCTTTTCAATATATTATTCATCCGCAACACATTTTCCATAATAATAGAAGCCCTTGCTCTCACACAGCTTCACCGGAACGATCTTTCCGATCAGGGAAGCATCTCCCGGAAAATGCACAAGATAATTTCTAGCGGTTCTGCCGGTGACATATCCGGTTTCCTGCTTATTCACATCCTCCACCAGCACGTCCTCTACCACACCGGCTCCCGCCTGTGTTTTCTCTGCGGAAATATCCTGAACCCGCTTTAGCAGCCGGTCAAACCGCACCTTGACAACCTCCTCCGGCACCTGATCCTCCATAGCCGCAGCCGGGGTTCCTGTACGCTTGCTGTATATAAAGGTAAAGGCACTGTCATACTGCACCTGCTCCACCACATCCATGGTATCCTCAAAATCCTCCTCGGTTTCTCCCGGAAATCCCACAATAATATCTGTGGTCAGTGCAATATCCGGCATTGCCTTTTTGATCTTTGCCGCCAGCTCCAGATAACTCTCCTTGGTATAATGACGGTTCATAATCTTTAACAGACGGCTGCTGCCGGACTGCAGCGGCAGATGAAGCTGTCTGCATACCTTCTTGGAATGTGCCATCACATCGATCAGCTCATCCGACAGATCCTTCGGATGCGAAGTCATAAAACGGATCCGCTCCAGTCCCTCGATCTCATCCACCTGCTTCAAAAGCTGTGCAAAGGTGATGGGATGCTCCAGATTCTTTCCATAGGAATTGACATTCTGTCCCAGCAGCATGATCTCAACAACACCATCTGCCACCAACTCTTTGATCTCCTTAATGATCTCCTCCGGTTCCCGGCTGCGCTCACGCCCCCGGACATACGGCACGATACAATAGCTGCAGAAATTGTTACAGCCAAACATGATATTAACGCCGCTCTTGAAGGAATATTTCCGCTCGATCGGAAGCTCCTCCACGATCGCATCCGTATCCTTCCAGACATCCACGATCATGCGCTTTTTGGCAGAAGTATCAAATACCCGCATTGCCAAAAGCTCTGCAAATTTAAAGATATTATGGGTTCCAAAAATAATATCCACATTGCGGTAGCTTGTTTTGATCTTATCCACCACGGTCTTTTCCTGCATCATACATCCGCAGAGCAGGGTAAGCATTTCCGGATTCTGTTTTTTGTAACGCTTTAACTGACCCAGATGGCCATACACCTTTAAGTTGGCATTCTCACGGACGGTACATGTATTGTAAAGAACCAGATCTGCCTCCTCCTGATCTGTCTCCTCATAGCCGATCATCTGCAAGATACCGAGGATCTTTTCGGAATCCCTCGCATTCATCTGGCAGCCAAAGGTGGTCACACAGGCCGTCAGCGGTCTTCCAAGCTGCACCTTGCGCTCCTCCATCCAAAGCTGCAGCTTACGGATGAAATAATACTGACGCTCCGGCTCCTTCTCCGGCGGTGCCACTGTCATATCCATTGTCTCGATGATCTTTGCCATTTCTAATTTATCCACAGGTTTTTAACTCCTTTTCTTCAATCTTAATGAATGATATTTATACTCAAACTTCCCACATCAAATATTAGACTACGCCCATAATATTTCTTATGTCCAAAAGTGAAATTATGATTTTTGCCCTGGAAGCAAATACGTCCGGGAGGCTGTGATCTGAAAATTGACGCAGATCGCTAGGTTTTCTGAAAAATCTTTGCTTTGCAGTGTTTCGATGAATACGTGACTGGACGACTGAGCCTCAAGGGTGGGCTCAACTGTTTCGGTGGGCACGCTTTCGCTACATTGCACTACGCAGCACTACATAGCATCCTATAAAACAGGATGCAAGTAGTGGCGAGTGCAAGTGCCCTCGAAACATTCGAATCCCACCCCGAGGCGAGTACGGGAAGACACGTTCATCGAACATCGAAACAGCAAAGCATTTAGATTTTTCGAAAACCGTAGGGCGATAAGACAATTTTCAGACATAGCCCCCGGACATTTCCAGTACTCAAAGTGCAAAAATCATTTTCTAAATCGTGTGACATAAAAAATATTATGGGCATACCACATCATTCCGTATGGGAAGTTTGAGTTATTCATTATTTGCATACTTGTTTTGATAATAGCACACCCCTGTGAAATAGTCAAAAATACGTTACGAATATTTTCCTTTACGAAAAAAGAGTTTTCTGGCAGTGAAAAACTGCCTGAAAACTCTTTTATACTTAGCCCTCCGGACGACACAGACCGCACGGCGAATATCCCGCCTGATGTGCCGCATCAATACTGTCAAAATATACCCGGTTCTTCTCATACGGAAGTCCGTTGCAACTTGGCAGATGGAACTTTTTGGAATTCACGTTACCAATATATTTCTGTCCATTTGCAAGAGATGGGGTGCTGTTTGCTGCATTGTCACTGCCGGATGTATCCGATCCTGATATCTGGCTCTTAGAACCGTCTGCCCCGATCAGAGTACTGCTTCCATACTCCCGGTAAGACCACAGCTTGCTTGGACTCTTATTCCATTTGATCCGGCTTCCGTTGCTTGTGGCAACAATGGTTCCCTGGGCATCTGTCCGGAAGATCTTCGTGCCGATTGCCTTCAGGCGGCTCATGGCACTCTGTGCCGGATGACCGTAGTTATTGTCGGCGCCGCAGCTGATCACCGTATATTTCGGTTTCATTGCCTGCAAAAATTTCTCAGAAGATGAGTTTGCACTGCCGTGATGTCCCGCCATATAAACATCACAGGAAAGGTTCTGCCCATTCTCCAGCATTTCATATTCGCTTTCCGTCTCCGCATCTCCGGTGATCACGAAGCGGTTCTTTCCATTGACCAGCTTTAATGCAATGGAATAATTGTTTTCATCTGTATAGCCACTGCTGTTTGGTGCCAGGATCGTAAAGCGTGCCTTCCCAAGCTTATATTTCTTGCCGGCCTTCGGTCTGGTCGTCGCAATTTTCTTCTGGGCAATAATATTGCAGTAGGACTCATATACTCTGGAGTCTGCTGTATAAACCGGAGCGATCACCCTGTTTACCTTGAATACATGTAACGCTCCCACTACCCCGTTCAGATGATCGGCATCATAGTGGCTTACCACCACATAATCTAACTTCTTCACCTTCTGGCGTTTCAGATAGCTGACTACTTTGGACGATGCATCACTGTCTCCACCATCGATCAGCATGGAATGACTGCCGGACTGTACCAGAACAGCACTTCCCTGCCCCACATCAATATAGTGAACCTTCATTGTGGACTTTCCTGCCGCTGCTGCCTTCTGGACGCTGCCGCCTTCTAACGGCTCACTCTGTCCTTTCTGCTGTTCTGACCGGCTGCCTTGATATGTACCGTCAAAGCCAGTCAGCCCACAAACAAGCATTGCCACCATCAGGAAAGTCATAATGATCCGTTTCTTAATTGTGTTCAAAAAACCGCTCCCTTCTGTGCAAAATAAAGTATCCAATACTTTTTCATTCAGTATATCACAAATTTGCAGGCAGGGGAAGCTTCTATCCAAAACCTGTTATTTTATAATAATTTCATTTTGTTTTATTTTTTATTAAGGGTTCGGTATTGCATTATTCAATATTTATGTATATAATAATAAACATTAGGTGAGTCCTACCTTTAAGTGGAAACGATAAGAGAGTTTTCCGTTGCGACGGATACTACCAAAAGGCTATGCAGCAGCATAGTCTTTTGTGTTATGGAGGTTTAATGAACAAACGATTAAAATTATATAATGTTAATATAAAATATATACGGAATCTGCATAAGGTAGATAACAATGTTCCTTCTGTTTCTCCTCAAATAGGAAAACAGGATCGTCCTTTTCTAGGTATTATTATTCTCATAAATAATTCAAAATTTTGCATTCCCCTTACTTCCAACTCAAAAAAGAAGCATAAAAATTTTGAAGCGATGCGTGAAAATATCACTTTCCGCAAAATCCGAGATAAAAACGGTAAGCTGTCAATAAAGCTAAAAAATTATAAAAATACTCGCCCTGCGGAACAAAACGTCCATTCCGCAAGACGAGTTACTTTTACGCACTAAATTCAAAGCTTTCCGTCGTCTCATAAGAAAGACCCGGTGTCTTCTGTGAATCCGTTCCATAGTTATATCCCACACAGATCTTATACCGTCCGGATGTGATCCCGGTGCTTGTAAATTCAAACTTTACATTCTGTTCTTTCCCTGCCATGATCAGATGAATAATATCAGGCACCGGTGCCTGATTTGTCACCTCAACATAATCCTTTTTTGCATCATCAAAACGGTAAAGCTTTGCATCTGCTCCCATTTTGAGATCCTTTGTTCCATCATTTTTCACATGGAGAGTCACCGACAGCTTATTCGCAGATAATTCCGCTGACTGAACCGAAATGTCAACCGATTTCTTATTATCCTGATCTTCTTTCTTTGCCTCCTGCTTCACTTTTACCTGAAAAGCTTTCTTCTTTGTTCCGCAGCTTGCAGTCAGTGTGCTTTTCCCCTTTTTCACGCCCTTGATGGTCACCTTTTTCCCCTGCTTTTTGGTTATCCGGATATTTTGATTGCTGCATTTCCATGAAACCTTTTTCCATGATTTTGGAGCAGAGAATTCCCTGGTTCCGTTCACTGTAATCTCCGTTGTCCCTTTGGCTGATGCTGACGGCACCTCTGCCAAAAACACCACAGCCATGAAAACAGCTGCTGTCACATACAAAAATTTCTTCATAAAATAATATTCCTCCTTTTTTGTTTATTTTATTGTATACGTTACACATTTAATTTTCATCAATATACTATAATTTCTTGTCAAAAAACAAGGCATTTAACCGCATTTCATAAAACTTTACAGATACCTTTCCTCAAACTCCTCCACCGGGATCGGCTTTGAAAAATAATACCCCTGATAAACTCCACAGCCCATCTGAGTAAGCTTCGCAACCTGCTCCTTTGTCTCAACCCCCTCTGTCACCACAGAAAGACCAAGAGTTTTACTGAGAGCTATGATCATATTTACGATAGACATGCTTTTTTTCAGATTCTCCGGTTTCGTTGTCCTCAAAAATCCCATATCTATTTTAAGGACATCCACATCCATATCCTTTAATGTATTGAAAGAAGAATAACCGCTTCCAAAATCATCGATCTCCACCTGAAAACCATATTTCCGGAACTGCTCGATCCTTTCCAGCTCTCCGGCGGTTCCTGACATGATCGCCGTTTCCGTGATCTCCAGCTTTAATGACGACGGCATGATCCGGTATTTTTCTACAAGAGCTGTAATGGTTTTGTATACATCCATATAATAAAAATCCTTCGTGGAAATATTGACGGATATGTATAAATCGTTGTGTCCCTCCTTCTGCCACTGGGCAAGCTTTTGTACCGCAAGCTCCCAGATAAACCGGTCAAGCCGGTAGATCAGTCCTGTTTTTTCAAAGACTCCGATAAAATCTCCCGGAAAGATCAATCCACGCTTCGGATGCTGCCATCTTACCAGAGCCTCTGCCCCAAGCATCCTGCCATCCGGTGTCATCTGGGGCTGTAAATACATACAGAACTGTTTCTCCTCAAGAGCCTGGTCAAATTCCCCCACAAGCTGTTTTTCCAGAATCGTATCATTTAACAAGGTATCGTTATAATATGCGATGGATCTGGCATAATTTTCGTTCAAAGTCTTGATCGCAAGATTTGCCTTATCACACATAATGGAAATATCTTCATGAATATCCTCAATTTCATAAACACCAATATATATATGAAGGTGATACAGATCATTATTAAATGCACGCCCCATTTCCTGTATGCCATCCATAAAAGCCTGCTCCCGGAATCTTGCCTTCGGCATGCATACAGCAAATTTATCGCCACCGATCCTGCCGTAAATAATGCCATCCTGACATCCTTTTTTCAAAAGCTCTGCCTCCATCTTCAAGACTTCATTTCCTTTTTCCATGCCAAAAAGATCATTGACCAGCTTAAAGTCCTTAATGTTGGAGCTAAGCAGCAGCCACTCCTCCTGAGGTGCAGCCTTTAACATTTCTGCAGCTTTTATTGCAAAATGATTTTTATTATATAATCCTGTCAATGTATCGTGTGTTGCAAGATATCTTTCTTTTTCCAGAGCCAGATGTTTTTCCGTATTATCGATCAGATTCAAAAAAAATCCGATGTATTCTTTCTTTCGATCAAACAATTTCCGATACTCAATATCAAAATAATGGATCTGATCATCTATAAGCTTCTGATCACTCCATTCCAAAAAGTCCGAATCTGTAATGTCATTCTCCTCAAGCCATGCTTTTGCATACTCAGAAATATTCTGAAGACTGTCACCCGGAGTATGAAACATTTTTGTCGCACGATCATTCGCATAAACACATTCATTATTAATATCAAAACAGATCACCATGTTATTCATTTCCGTCACTACGATGGACAATGTCTGATTGATCAGCTCCCTCGGAGAACGGTACAATGACAAGTAACAGATCAGGATCGCGGCAAACACAAAAAACGGAAGAGATACATCTACCGGGGACTCCGAAATATTACATATAAAGTTCAGAATAACGATCACACAGATCACCGCCAGGATCGGAATATATTTTTTACGGTAAAATCTTGGTATCTGCAGTATTTTGGTCAAAAAAGATGCAATAATGCAAAACACCAGACAATATGTAAATACAAAATGAAGATAATAAAAAACAGTTTTATCTCCGATGTGATACATCTGAACACTGATATAGCTTTGTGTTTCAAAGTTAAATGCATGATGATAAAACGTATTTAAAAACATGGATATCCCATCCAGATATGCCAGTAGAAAACTTCCGTTCCGGACGAGGGAAACCTCCTCAAACACCTTCGTATACTGCTGGGAATACTGTAATATGTATATCAAAACCATGTCAAAAGAAAACAGATATAATGCTTCCGTAAGATAAGCAAATGTTTCATGGTGGGAAAACACAAATAATCCGTTACTTAAAATCGTGATACTGGCAAAAATAAGGCATTTTACAATGGAGTCTGCCACATCGCTCTTTACTTTACCGGCATATCTTATGCAGATCAGTATAGGTATGATCAACAGCAGTAGCAATGTCATATATAGTTCATTCATATAGATACCAACCTCCATTTCTATATAAGCACTAAATACATTATACATTGAAATATGCACTTGTCAAACTAATAAAACATTTTATTCTTTAGTTGCCTCAGCGATAAAGAGATAAGTATTACCTCAGCTGCAATCAGATACAGATACGAAAATAACAGTGGAACAGAAAACTGTTTATACACATATTTGTTATGTAATGCAAGTACCGCGTGGCAAAAAGGAGAAATCCACATCACTCCCATATGATGCTCATTAAAAATAAGCACAAATAATATCAATAATATGTTTAAAATGATTCCAATTAATTTTTTATTCCAAATGGAAAAGAAAAGAATGATTGTTCCCATGAAGGTCAGACACAACACCAGCAGCAGGATACTGTGAAACAATGACTGATACGGTGAATAATATTTAAATACCTGTTGGTCTATGAACCGGTTATTATCCGATAAAAACGCTTCATAATCCGTTTTGTAAAACACAGTAAAATTGCTCCAGATATTGCCTATATAACAGTATTTGGAACAACTGACAATACTGCCGGCAAACAGAAGAAATATATATGTGACAGCACATACCAGAATCTGCATAATTTCACCCAAAAGCCAGTTTCTTTTCCCGGTTCTGTATATAAACAGGATCTGTCCGCTATTCAGTCTCGGAACATCTGCCAATATAAAAATAAATCCGACCAGAAAAATAATCAGGTAATACCAGTGATTTACGCACATAATAAAACCTTCAAAAACGCCTAACGGCTGTCCCACCTGTAATGCATGGTTTACCATCCGGCGTACTCCGTTGTCAATAATAAACCCAATGATCAATAACAAAACGATGATTTTTTTATCCGTGAATGTTTCCTGGAGTCCGGCACGAAGTACAAGAATTATTTTTTTCAAAATATCCCTCCTCAAATGATCCCTTGTTTTATCCTTCACTGATATCAAATTGCTGCCGTGATAAATAAATCGTTAAAAAGAAATTGAATGCACAAAACAGAACTGCCACTAATACAGCCACATACTCCCTGTTTTGATAAAATCCACTGCTCCCGGCAAAATGAAGAAAAACAGGGTTTAATATATCTGCTGCCGTACCAGCCGCTGCCACACCTTCTATCACATATTTTCTAAGGAATTCTTCTACGATCCTGCTTTGCACATAACAGAGAAAAATACTTCCTCCGAAAGCGGTATATTTGTCTTTGCAGCAGACAGCCATGAAATAACAGAAAGAACTACACATTACAGAATAAATGCAGAAATACACAATACCTTTTATTAACTTGCAGATAATAAGAAGCAGCGAAATATCTTTACTGTTTTGTATCATCTTTCCGGAAAAAATAAAATAAATGATCTGAAAAGAATCCTCTGAAACCGGCACATTATCATAAAATATGATCAACGTAATGTAATATAAACATATGGACACAACGGAAATCACAATAGAACTGACAATATTGGATAATATTTTCGCGATATCATAGTTTTTCAAAGAACCACGACAAAGGATAAACCGTTTGTTGCCTGTCCTTATCTCTTCCAGATAGATCATCGTTCCCGGCAGGCCGCATATTACAGGCATTAAGATCGGCAGATACGTATTATCACTCCACATGGCATTCATTCTGACCAAAAAGGAAGAATCACTGCACATCTTCCAATTGCCGTGAAACTTACTCCATATTGCACCGATAATCGTTGTCGACGTGTCATCCAAAAGAACGTGGCCACTGTCCCCGAATAAAAAAGTAACATACAAAAGTAGAATCGAAATAAACAGATAAACATTGATGATGTTTTTTTTCAGTTCTGATCTTATCATAGCCGTCTCCCTTGTTAATCCCATTTAACATCTAATAAGTCCCCGTACTCTCATAATAATACAGCGTTCCATCTAAGGCATCAACTACAACACTCGTTCCATGATGATCTCTTGTCATCGTATCGGATACCGTACCACTGCCGTTTGACATAAATAACCATACCGGACGTAAATAGGTTGTTTCATTTACCTGTTGGTAGACATCCTGTTGATTGTCCTTTGCCAGCTTATTATCTTGTACTAACAAATAAACCAGACCACAATCCTGAAAGCGAAAACCATCTATATGGGCAATTTTCTTATTGATTAACTGCAAAGCCCAGACCGGTGATATGATCTTTTCTTTTTCGTTCTCTGTCTCGATATCCAGAAGCTCCCTACAGCTATTTACATAATCCAGAGAATGCTTATGCCGCATAACAGCAAGCATATGTATTCCACAATGTACTTTATTATAACTTCTCCCCTCCGAAATGCCAAAATCGGAACTGGTATCAATAGATATTCCTTTATATACCCTTCCAATCGCCATATTGTAATCATAACATCCGGTTTTCGTGTTCTTCATGACATATAAATGCTGAACTTTATATCGAAATTTCCCTTTTTCCAGCTTAGAGACATTTTTATTAAATAAATCTTCTGTATAAGAAACTGCCTTGGGCACAGATATTTTCCCATCTTCTAGTTGATACACGTCTTTGTCCGAAGCAGTGTCCCCCCATTCAAAATCAATTTCTTTAACACAGGATTTTGCTGTCTGTCCGGTATCATTCAACGAATCACCACTAAAAAAGCCATCCGAATCATAAGAATACAGGAACCCTGTTTTCTTGTCCTGTTTTTGTCCGCCATAATATGTATGATCTTTTTTACTGGAAAACGTCATTTCTTTTATTGATGTCCAGTCTGTTTTTTTATAATCGTTCCACATATTTTTTATGACTATTTTCAAATCATTCTTTTGGTTCGGATGCCATGGAGTAAGCTTTCCCTCAAATATCTTTTGAACATCCGGCATGGATATATGTTCCGGTAAAGGTACGCCACCCACACTTTTTCCTTCCAACGCATGAACCTGGATTTTTGCTTCTTCCATGGATACATATTTAGAGGACGACGCCTTGATTTCCTGTTTTAAATTCTCCTTTTCCTCCCGTTCCGGTGCATTTTCACAACCGGTGATCATAAATATGCAACATAGAAGTGTACAATATATTCCTATTTTTCTGTGAAACATCCGCACATCTCCTTTCACACTCTGTTACAGGCTGTTTATGATAACTGTTTGTAACGCAGACTTCACACATATCACATGTGTCTGCGAAGTTTGCGTTACCAGATAAAACTTCCGTTCTTATTCCTCTACCGGAAAGGATACCGTTACATGGAACAGATCCCCGTCCAGGCGTATTTCAAATTTTCCACCCATGTGTTCCGTCAGATTATTGGCAATATAAAGCCCCAGACCGCTTCCTTCCGTTGTACGGGACGCATCCCCTCTGACAAAACGTTCCATCAGCTCATCCGGATTGATGTTTAGCTGTTCTCTCGATATATTTTTGATAGAGAATTCCGCCATATTCTGGCCGGTAATACTGTCCGTTTTTTCGGATAGTGCCACATATACTCTTGTTCCCTCCAGTGCATATTTCGCGACATTCCCATACAGGTTTTCCAGTATCCGGAATACCCTTCTTCCATCTCCCTGGAAACGAACCGCCTCATCGGATATATCCGACACCAGGGACAGTCCCGCCTGTGCAAACTTTTCTTCAAATTCTCCGTTCGTCTGATTGACCAGTTCCCCGAAATTTAATGTCGTGATCTGTAGCTCTATAGTTCCGGAGGAAGCCTTCGATGCCTCCACCAGATCCTCGATCAGCCCCTTCAGCCGCATGGATTTGCGGTCAAGAATATCCAGATATTCCTGTACCCTCTCATTCTCGAAATGTTCTCTCTTGAGCAGATCCACATAATTGATCACGGAAGTCAGTGGTGTCTTGATATCATGGGATACATTCGTGATCAGCTCTGTTTTCATACGTTCACTTCGTATGGACTCCTCCACAGCACTTTCCAGTCCCTGCCGGATATGATTGATCGTGTCCGCCAGCTCTTTTTGCTCTTTAGAGGCTTTATCCGGCAGTTCGATCTGATACGAAATTTCCCCTTGTGCGATCCTTACCGCACCATCCCGTATCTTCTCGTCAGCAATCGCATTTCTCATTGCCAGCAGAAGTGCTCCCTCTCCGACAATCAAAAGCAATGGAAGACCGATCACACAGACTGTAATTGTCACACCATAGCCAACACCATAAGAATAATTAACCACTACATTCCAGCAGATGATCCACATCACAAACCACATTACGGCAAAGGCGATCACAGCGACTCCATATCTGACAAATGCTCTCGTATCCTTATATTTTTGAATAAATACTTTCAGCTTTGCCCCGGCGAGCTTTCCGCCCGTTTTTCCCTTTCGGAAACACCAGCGGATCATGCTGTTCTCTGTCAGCCTTTTCTGGCAGATTCTTTGTACGATCCCCAATAGGAGAATCATGACAGCCAGTGCCATTGCAGCGATCAGAATTGCATTGGCAATCCTGGTTATGCTTATATTACCGATATTGACACGATCCATCGTCTGCTCCCAGTCCGAAATCTGGTACAGATCATACACAACACCATTCAGCAGATACACCCCTGCCAGTGCTGTCGCTGCCAGCAGTTCGGACGGTATCCTCTGTATCCGTCTTGCTTTACTTCTCGTTTTTCCGCTGGTCACTGCCAGTCCAAAAAAGGCGATCAACAGGCAGAACAGACTGATTCCAAATATCACAATACTGCGGCCTGCCATATTTTTTGCCTGCATATACTGTTTCCGTTCATTCTGGTAAGTCTGATACAGAGAAGCCATCCCACTTGTCTTGCCCGGAGAAGTAACATCCAGTGCAGGATATCCCACAGCCACATAGGCATTCTGCCGGGAATCTGTCAGCTTCTGAAGGAATTTCTTAAGATCTCCGGAATTGTCAAAGTCTTCCCAGAACCAGTTACTCTGGTACACCTCTCCTCTTGCATCATAAATCGCATATTCATAAGCTGGTTTTTTATCATCAATCGCACCCCGTTCCAGATTTGCCACATATGCTATCCATTTTTCATCGCTGCTGACCAGACTCTTTCCTCCAACCGTTACATCATACAGGAAATCTGACTTCTGTAAAAATTTCTCCAGTCCTTTTCCAAAACTGATCATAAATTGTGCCAGATCTGCTGCCATAGCTTCGCTGCATAAAGCCTCTCCCTTCTTCCATGGAGTACTTATGGAATTTTCCATAAGCGCCTGTCCCTTCTTTTTGAGTTCTCCTGTATATTCCTCCAAACTTTTATCGTATACGTAATATTCATAATCATCCGTGACATCGCTATAGTAGGCCTCGGGATCTTTTAGAAAATTCTTCAGGGTAAAATCCGATTTTCCATCATTATAATACAGTTTGTCATCCTCGTGAAGCCGGAGAGCTTTTGAATTATCCTGATCATCCATTGCATCATAGATATACACAACAGAACTGTCTTCCACCGTTCTGGAATTACTTTCGATATTATACATCTGGGTAATACAGTGAGCTTTCCGGTAATCTTTCATTACATAATCATAATAATCACTATATTGGGTACCATCCTCCGCAGTTCCCTCAAAATCATTTTCCGCAGCCAGTGCCATCTGGTACGTCAGCCATCCGTTTGCATAACTGGAATACGCCTGTCCAAGCCATTTTGCATATATCGAATGAAGCGGTATCTTCTGTGTCGTTTTTATCATATCTACCAACGCTGTTTCTGCTCTTTGACTATCCCCCTGCAGCCCCGGCAGTAATGTTTCCTGGCCCTCGTAACGCTTGGTCGTCGGTGTATCCCGCTCCTGTTTTTCCGCCTTTTTCCACTCCTTTGCAGAATATTTCTGCCCGGATGCCACCGTATCATAAAGGGTACTGTTCTGCCAGTCTCCGGTTGCAAAATAGACATTCTTCAAGGTAAACAGCTGCGATGCCTTTTTTCTGATGCTCACTTGATCCTGACTATATTTCTCAAAGCTATTTATATAATTATTAAAATATCCATCATAATCGTAATTATGACCTTTCCATCCTGCCACTTCCTTTAAAGTAACCGTCTTCTCCCCTGTGCCGGCTCCTGTCTGCAAAAATGGCATATCTTCAATTTTGCCTTTATAAAAGGAGCCATCCCCGCTTCCCATCCTGCGGATTTCCAAATATAGTTCCAAAGCCTGCAGATAACTATCCGTCAGCTTCTGAAACTCCAGACTTTCCTCCATCTTTCCGCTCTCGGAAACATTGCTTTCCCGGGTCAGACGGTTCATGACCGACTTTCCTCCAAGATAACTTATCCCGGAAAGGGACGCTGTCACCGTTGCTGCCGTCAGAACCATTCCAAGAAAGATACGGACAAATTTTCTTTTCTTTGTTTTCCCCTTTTTTTGTTTCTCTTCTTTGTTTCCCTTTATCTCCTTATTTTGGCTCATCGTTCAAATCCCCCTTGTCTGATCTACTGATTTTCCAACTTATAACCAACGCCCCACACAACCTTCAGATATCTTGGCTCTTTGGGATTGATCTCGATCTTTTCCCGGATATGACGGATATGTACTGCCACTGTATTTTCTGCAGCATAACCATTTTCATTCCAGATGCTCTCGTAAATCTGTCTGCTGGAAAAGACCTTTCCCGGATGTTTCATCATCAGCAGCAGGATATTGTACTCCAGAGGCGTCATCTTAATCAACCGGCCATCCATATACACCTGCTTGCGGTCATCATCCATTTCCAGTCCACCGAGACGATATGTTATTCCCCCTGACGGCACCTCCCCGCTCATCATATCATAACGTCTCAGCTGGGACTTTACTCTGGCCACAAGCTCCAGCGGATTAAACGGCTTCGTCACGTAATCATCCGCTCCGATATTCAGCCCCAGAATCTTGTCTGCATCCTCTGATTTGGCAGAGATGATAATAACCGGCACCTTACTTTCCTCCCGGATCTTCATAGTAGCATGGATTCCATCCAGCCTTGGCATCATCACATCGATCACCAGCAGATCAATCTGATTCTGACGGATCTGCTGCAGTGCCTGCATCCCGTCATAAGCCGTGAGTACCTCATACCCCTCCTGCTCCAGATAGATCTGAATTGCCTCCACGATTTCCTTATCATCATCACATACCAGTATAGTCTGCATTATTGTCCTCTTTTCCGTACTCTGTCGTACCTTGCTGCTTTACATTTCCTATCATAAACTACATTTTTTAAGACAAGCGAATGAAATTCTTAAGATTTCTTTAAGTTTATCACAGAATGGATAAAGAAAAAAGAGACCACCGTATTGCCCGTTACGGTGGCCTCTCTAATCAGGGTTTCCGCGAAACTCCCGACCGGAACCTCTATGAAGTTCCATATTCACACACAATCAAATTTAAAGGAAAACACTATGATTTTGCACTTTATTCGGCTGCATCCTGAAGAGCATCAAAACCTTCCTCTCCGGTACGAACCTTCACTACATTCTCTACATCATATACGAAGATCTTACCATCTCCGTAATGACCGGTGTAAAGAACCTTCTTGGCTGTCTCGATCACAGTCTCGATCGGTACAGAGCTGATAACAACCTCTACCTTCACCTTCGGGATCAGCATAACACTAAGCTCAGCACCACGATAGGTTGTTGTAATACCCTTCTGTGTACCGCAGCCCATAACCTGTGTCACGGTAATACCATTGACACCGATCTGGTTCATTGCTTCCTTCAGTTCATCAAACTTATTCTGCTGACAGATAATAGAAATCTTTGTAAACTTCTCGGTCATATCGCCCGTCTTTTCTGCCACTGGCTTCATTGCAGGCTTATGATCGCTGCTCTTCTCAATCACAGGTGCAAGACCACTCTTTGGTACCGGCATGGTTCCTGCGGAGTAGAACATGTTGCCGGCTGGCATAAAGTCTGCATATGCAGATGTTAAGCCATGCTCCTTCACATCGAGACCGATAAGCTCTTCCTCCTCAGATACTCTTAATCCAAGAGTTGCCTTAATGATCAGGAAGGTGATCGTGATCGTAATTGCTGTCCAGGCAATGGTGCTGAACATTCCCACAAACTGAAGACCAAGCTGTGTAAATCCACCGCCATAGAAAAGACCCTGTCCCTTAATGGCACCACCCTCTAAAGCAATCTGATAACCAGGTGCTGATTTTGTTGCAAAAAGACCAACAGCGATGGTACCCCAGATACCATTCATCATATGTACTGCAACGGCACCAACCGGATCATCAATCTTTAATACATAATCTAAAAGCCATACACCAAATACAACCAGAAGGCCCGCAACTACACCGATCACTGCTGCACCGGCACAGTCTGTCACATCACAAGGTGCTGTGATGGCAACAAGGCCTGCCAGAGATGCATTCAGACACATAGACACATCCGGCTTGCCATATTTGATCCAGGTAAAGATCATACATACAACCGTTGCAACTGCCGGAGCAACCGTTGTTGTCAGGAAAATGGAACCCAGATCCGGAATCGATGTTGCTGCTGCACCGTTGAATCCATACCAGCCAAGCCACAGGATAAATACACCAAGTGCACCGATCGTTAAGTTGTGACCAGGAATTGCGTGAGGCTTTCCGGTTCTCTTGCTGAACTTGCCAATACGCGGTCCAAGCATTGCTGCACCGATCAGGGCACAGATACCACCAACCATATGAATACAGT
>OLWA01000140.1_pt1 | contig 94032 bp, 70 predicted proteins | sample 1673251 | NCBI WGS metagenome assembly OLWA01 (sample SAMEA3178937, study PRJEB25190) | human gut metagenome | biome: human gut; feature: human-associated habitat; material: faeces | place: Austria | collected 2013 | reverse complement strand
TAATGACATCAGCCACAATGATACTCGGACTGCTACCAATGATTTTCGCAACCGGCGTAGGCTCCAACGGTTCCAGATCACTCGCTATCGGCGTAATCGGCGGCATGATTTTCGGCACAGTTGCATTACTGTTCATCACCCCTATTCTATTCACTCAACTGAAACAAAAAGGCACGGACTGAAACAATGTACCTCTTCTTAGGTGGCATGTTGCGGTGTTAGTGGTATACTCATATTACCTATATTCAGATAAGAATATTCAGATAAGAACCGCGCAAAACGCGAAAAAGGTTATATACATACAACCTTTTCAGGAATTTATTGTTAACTTTGTACGGATGTAACACAAATCCCGCATGAAGTATCTCAATATCAAAAAAGCACTTGCCGCTTGGCAAAACATTCAACCCTTGTCTGAGAAGGACCGCGAGAGGCTTAGCCGTCGTTTTACTGTTGATTTTAACTACAATAGCAACCATATCGAGGGCAACACCTTGACTTATGGGCAGACGGAAATACTATTGCTGTTCGGCAAGGTAATCGGCGAGGCCGATGTGCGCGACGTTGAGGAGATGACAGCAAGTAATGTCGGTCTGCGTATGATGACGGAAGAAGCTGCGGTTAAGGATATACCATTGACACAGAATTTCATACGGACATTGCACAAAACTCTTTTACGCGATGATTACACAGTCTATCGTAATTTGCCGGGTGGCGTACAGACAAGCTATGTTATACACGCAGGGCAATATAAGACACGTCCCAACAGTGTAATTACAAGATATGGCGATCGTTTTGAATACGCTTCACCGGAGGAAACACCCGGACTTATGGCAGACTTAGTCGACTGGTACAATACAGCTGAACAGGAGGGAAAACTATCGCCTGTTGAGTTGGCCGCGTTGTTCCACTATCGCTATATCCGTATCCATCCCTTTGAAGATGGCAACGGACGTATCGCCAGACTAATGGTTAATTATATTCTCACGCGCCATAATTATCCGATGATTGTAGTACGCAGTCGCAAGAAAAGCGAATATCTCGAAGCGCTCCATCAGGCAGATCTCGAAGTAGGTCCGGTGCCGAGCGACGGCGCCCACGCAGACATCAAGGATATACGCCCGTTTCTAAGGTATTTCAACGAATTGGTCGCGACAGAGGTGTATAACGATGTATTGTTTGTAAGTGAAAAAGATGAGAATGTCTGGTGGTATGATGGAGAACGGATTGCTTTCCGAACGCCCAACTATACTAAAATCCTGAATGCTATGCGCACCCAGCCGACACTGACACTTGCAGACATGCAGGAAGAAACCGGCATCAGCATTACTGCCATCCAAAAATTGCTTGACAAACTCATTTCAAAAAAATATGTTGAGCGCGGCGAGAAAGAAGGAAGCTGGCGGGTATTTCTGACACAATAGTCGGAGTTAACCAATTAATAACAATCATAATTATACATACAATTATTACCCAAAAATCATACCGTTATAGGTAATAAACTATATTTTTAGGTCAGCAGTATTTGATTTCCTGTTGAAAGATGAATGGCTATAATGCGGTCAACAGATTTTAATAGGCAAAAACGCATAAAGTCTCTGAAAACAGAAGATTTCAGAGACTTTAATTATGAGTCAACGGTATTTTCACGCAGAAAATACCGACTTTATCGACGGGGACGGTTGCCGCGCTGTCCGCTGCGATTTTCGGTAAACGGCTTGGCGTCTTCGGTGAGCTTGAGCTCAGTGCCATTGGAAAGTTCCACCTCATATCCGCCGCGCTTGCGTGATATTTCAACTATCTCCTGACCGGAAAAATTTTCTGCGACAAATTTGGTGATTGCCGACGGAATTATTGCTGACGGGACCGCCTTGCCTTTTGCCGCCTTTACCTCTTTCCAGTCGCCATTGTCGCGGAAATCGACCTCCGCTCCGCTCGCGAGGTCAACCTCGTATTCAGCACCACGTCGGCCCTGCTCTTTTTCTGCTTTTCTCACATTGTCGCCGGGAAAATGCTTGCTGAGAAATGTCTGTGCCGCTTTGGGAAGCTCTGACTGATTGATCGGTGTTCCGGCAAAGAGTGTTGCCGAGAATGATGCTGCGATAGCCACAAGCATCACGGTAAAGATTCTTTTCATAATTTGCTGTTATTACTTTGTTTGAAAATATTGTAGAGGTTATTAAATGACTCGGTATATGTGCGCCCGACCGGTATATGTCGGTCTGACTTCTTTAGGAATATCTGCCGGTTAGAGAATTTTTCTATCGCCTGAAGTGACACGATGAATGACCGGTGAACCCTGATAAAGCGGTCAGCGGGAAGCATTGTCTCCATCTCTTTCATCGTAATCTGCGAGACGATTGTACTTTGCCCGCTTCTGAACACCTTAACATAATTGTCCATTGCTTCCACATAAGAAATGTCGTCAACGTCAACCACGACGGTCTTATATTCCATTTTAAGCGTTATTGTGTCACGTCTTCTTGTTGGCACGCCCTTGGCATCCAGCAATACCATCGCCTTTTTTATCGCATGCTCAAACCGCGGATAAAACACGGGTTTATGCAGGAAATCCACCGCATCGACATTGAACCCGTCAAGCGCATATTGCGAATAAGCGGTAGTAAAGATTATGCAGGTTTCAGGCGGCATCTCTTTTGCAAGCTCCACTCCGTTATGGGAATTCATCTCTATGTCCAGAAAAACGATGTCGGGGCGTGTTTCCGTCACACACGCCATCCCCTCAATCGGCGATGTGAAACATTGCAGTTCAACGCCGCCAATTCGTTTGCAGTATTCCTGAATGATGCTGAGAGCGATCGGCTCATCATCTATCGCGATACATTTAATCATGATTTTAGTTTTATTTTAAGCGACACATTGTAAATATCGTTATCATTCCTGATCGACAACTCATACAGTCCGGGGTAAAGCAGCTCAAGGCGTTTGCGGCAGTTTTCAATACCCATATGTTCGCCGATTCTTTTTACGGGAAATATCTTATTGGAAGTTTCAAACAACAGATTGCCATCACATTCCGAAAGATTTATGAGTATTGAGCTATTCTCCACCGGCGACACCCCATGTTTAAAACAATTCTCGACAAAGGTCACCAGAAGCATAGGGGGAATCATGAGACCGTGATTTCTCACGTCTATACTCAGAGCCACTGCAGTCATTTCGTTCAGCCGGAGAGACTGAACTTCCACATATTCCCTGATATATTCCGCTTCCTCCTCCAGAGGGACGAGATCACGATTGGAAGATGTGTGGATATATCTCATCATCAAGATAAACTTTTCGAGCGACGGCAGTGCATTTTTATTTCCCGTCAGAAACAATCCATAGAGAGAATTTAATGTATTAAACATGAAATGAGGCTTTATCTGAGCCTTGTAAAGCTCTATCTCCGCCTTGTCGCGTTCAGCCTCAGCCGCCCTGCGACGAGCCTTCTGGATATTGGTCTGGACAAGCAGTCCCACCGCAAAGCTGAATGCCTCAACAATCATAAACAATGTCCACAAAGCCTGCTGATATTGAAGTATCTGAGGCAGGTATCTTACTATCCCGTTATCATACACGCTCGGTTTGGGAATATACAGCTCTATGCCTGAAAGGATAAATGTCACTGCAATAGACAGCACTATCATTGCTATTCCACAAAGCTTCTTTTTCCTTCCGCCAAACAAAAACGGAATCGTAAAAGCCCGGTTTATAAAATACACAAAATACAGCCATATTCCGGCAAAAACCATATATGCCGTAAAGTTATGAACCCATCGTTCGACAGGCGAAAGCGCCACCATTGCAGGCAGCACAAGAAGGCAAAACGCGAGGTCTATGTATAGAGCAAGATTCTTCATCTCTTAATCACATCACAAAGTTAACTATTTTATAGTTAGACAGATAATCACACAAGTGTTGTTAACCACTACTATTGCGCAGTTGGTCATTTAGTAGTTTGACTAATATAAGACGCAAAGGTTTAATACCTTAAATTTGCCATAAATTGAATGATAATGACAGTAAAAACCTTTATAGACCGCCCTATTCTGGCCGGCGTCATCTCAGTGCTGATTGTTGTGCTTGGCATTCTTGGACTTGTTCAGTTGCCGATAGAACAATTCCCCGACATAGCGCCTCCCACAGTGCGCGTATCAGCTACCTACACCGGAGCAAACGCAGAGACCGTACTGAAAAGTGTCATTGTGCCACTTGAAGAATCGCTCAACGGTGTAGAGGATATGATGTATATGACATCAACTGCGACAAACACCGGCACAGCATCAATCACTATATATTTCAAACAGGGCACTGACGCGGATATGGCAGTAGTAAATGTGCAGAATCGTGTGGCTTCAGCTCAAGGTCAGCTTCCCGCAGAAGTAACAAAAAGCGGAGTGACTGTAAGGAAACGTCAGAACAGCACATTAAAATCAATAACTCTTTATAGTCCTGACGACACATACGATTCCAACTTCCTCACCAACTACATGAAAATCAATATCGAACCGCAAATCTCCAGAATTGCGGGAGTTGGCGAGGTCAACATATTCAGTGCCGAATATGCAATGCGTATATGGCTTGACCCGGCAAAAATGTCTCAGTACGGCCTTGTGCCGGCTGATATTGACAAGGTTCTTGCAGACCAGAATATAGAATCTCCGACGGGCACTCTCGGAGCGGAATCGCCCAATACATTCCAATATGTCCTTAAATACAGGGGGAGGCATGAGAATGAAGAGGAATATGAAAATCTTGTGGTCAGAGCGTTGCCCGATGGGAGTGTGCTACGTCTTAAAGACATTGCCAGGGTTGAACTTGGAGCAGTCAATTACGCGATGCTGAGTCAGACAAGCGGACATCCGGGAGCAAATGCCATGATTGCGCAGACTGCAGGCTCCAATGCAAATGAAGTTATTGTAGAAATCGACAAGACCCTTGACGAAATACGGTCAAGCCTGCCTAAGGGGATAGTGCTTACCGACATTTCAAGTACAAAAGACTTTCTTGATGCATCAATCAATAAAGTTATAGAAACGCTGATAATCGCGCTCATTCTTGTTGTATTTGTCGTGTACCTTTTTCTTCATGACTTCAGAGCCACGTTAATCCCGGCATTGTCCATAATAGTATCACTGACAGGTACATTCGCATTTATTTACGCCGTTGGCTTCACGTTGAATATGCTTACTCTCTTTGCGATAGTCCTTGTTATCGGCACGGTGGTTGATGACTCGGTAGTGGTCGTCGAGGCTGTGCAGGCAAAATTTGATGAAGGAGAGGAAGATCCTTATAGCGCGACTGTTTCTGCCATGGGAGGTCTTTCAGCCGCCCTTATCACAACCACAATAGTATTTATGGCGGTATTCATTCCGGTCTGCTTTATTGGCGGCACGTCAGGCACATTTTACAGGCAGTTCGGACTTACGATGGCTGTTGCAGTCGGCATCTCACTCATAAACGCCATGACACTATGCCCTGCGCTAAGCGCACTGCTGATGAGACGAAAAACGCTCAACGACACCAAGGCGACCTATATCGAGCGATTCCACTATGCGTTTGACAAATCTCTGAATGCAACCATCGGTCAATATCGCGCAGGGGTGACCTTCCTGTTCAAAAGCAGATGGATAGTGTTTGTTCTCTTCCTTCTTTCAGCTGGTGGGCTATGGTGGCTGATGTCAACGACCAAAACCGGACTCGTACCGCAGGAGGACATGGGAACCATCAGTCTCAATGTTCAGGTCGCACCGGGTTCAAGCCTGGCGGAGACTGACGCAATAATGACCCGGATTGAAGATGCCATAAAAGATATTCCGGAAATAAGCATATACTCGAAAGTATCAGGAAAGAATGCACGTCACGACCAGTCGTCATCAGCAGGTTCATTTAATATCAGGCTAAAAGACTGGAGTTTAAGAAAAGGGGTTGAACATGATATAAATTCCGTCATCAAGGAAATTTATAAACGGACATCGACTATTGCGTCAGCACAAGTCAGAGCTTCTCAATCTCCTATGATTTCCGGTTATGGAAGCGGCAGCGGATTTGAGTTGTATGTCCAGGACAGAAAAGGGGCTACAACTCAAGAATTACTTGATGTAACCAACGCATTCATTGATTCATTAAACTCACGTCCGGAAATATCAAGAGCCTACACAACTTTCGACACCAAATATCCACAGTATATGGTGGAAGTTGATGCCGTAAAATGTTTGCAACATAACATATCACCATCTGACGTACTTTCAACATTGTCAGGGTATATCGGCGGCAGCTACTCATCAAATCTGAATAGATTTACCAAACTGTATCGTGTTATGGTACAGGCATCTCCTGATGACCGCCTCGACACCGAAGCCCTGAAACGGATATTCGTCAGGACATCTACAGGAGAAATGGCGCCTATTGACAATTTCATCACCCTGACGAGGGTATATGGATCAGAGAGTCTGTCGCGTTTCAACTTATTCCCCTCGATTTCGGTTTATGGCGAACAAGGCGAGGGATATAGTTCAGGGGAAGCAATTGCAGCAATCAAAGATGTTGCAGAAAAATATCTGCCGTCGGGTTTTGGCTATGAATTTGGCGGCATGTCACGCGAAGAATCATCCTCCGGAAATACTACAGTATTGGTTTTCTGTATATGCCTTGCATTTATATATCTGATATTGTGCGCACTGTATGAAAGTCTGACTATTCCTTTCGCTGTCATAGCCGCTGTGCCTTTTGGTCTTGCGGGAAGTTTCCTTTTCGCCCGGTGGTGGGGATTGGAGAATAATATCTATATGCAGATTGGGCTGATAATGCTAATAGGTCTTTTGGCTAAGACTGCAATACTTCTGACCGAATATGCCACGGCTCGCCGCAAAGAGGGTCTTGGGCTTATCGCTGCGGCAATATCTGCGGCAAAAGCACGTTTCCGACCGATAATCATGACTTCAGCAACAATGGTGTTCGGTATGCTTCCTCTGATGTTTGCATCGGGAGTCGGCGCCAACGGCAACATTTCAGTAGGAGTCGGCACCGTCGGCGGTCTTCTATTCGGAACCATAGCACTCCTGTTTATTGTGCCGGTCCTCTTTGTATTATTTCAGTATATCCATGAAAGAATAACCCCGAAACGCAGAAATAAGGTATTGTGATAATCATTTTATGTGACCTGCGACCGGTTGCCCGTCGACAATCTGTGCGTTTACCGTCAAAAATGCGCACTTTGCCATTTTGACCGTAACGAGCCTCTCGCACAAAACACTATTACACAAGCCATTACCCAAACCATACTTAAATTTAGGTATTTCAAAAATATGGCAAAGTACCGAACTTTGCACAAAATTTTTCATAATAACCGATTCAATATATGGTATCATCCAAGAAATACATTTTGGCTATAATGACATTCTGCTTATTATCACTAAACCTGTCGGCAAGGGAGATAACCGGCATGATTTCCGGAAAAGTGCTTTCAACTGACGGTGAACAGATTGATTATGCCAATGTCTCGCTAAAAGGGACAATGTATTCCGCGACAACCAATGACAAAGGCATATATCACATAAATGCCCCTGCAGGTGACTATACTGTAGTGTTTTCATCGGTAGGTTTTGAAAAGGTGGAGCTGAAAGCGACAATAAAATCCAATGAGCGCACAAAATTAAACGTGAAATTAAGACCGGCGACCCAACTGGCTGAAGTCATAGTCGTAGGCAATACATTGAGCAAGGTCAAAAATTCAGCGTTTAATGCAACGGCAGTTGACACCAAAGAGCTGGTTAACACCACCAAGACTCTTAGCGAAGCTCTGTCCAAAGCCCCGGGAATGAAAATTCGCGAGAGCGGAGGCGTCGGGTCAGATATGGCAGTCACAATGGATGGTTTCAGCGGGAAACATGTAAAAGTGTTTATCGACGGGGTGCCGCAGGAAGGTGTAGGCAGTTCGTTTGGCATCAACAATATCCCTGTGAACTTCGCCGACCGCATCGAAGTGTACCGTGGAGTCGTTCCTGTCGGGTTCGGTTCCGATGCAATAGGAGGAGTCATAAATATCGTCACTCCAAAGCGCCGTCGCCGATGGTTTATCGACGCGTCTTACTCTTTTGGCTCTTTCAACACCCACAAGACATACATCAATTTCGGACAGACCCTAAGCAACGGATTCAAATATGAAATCAACGCATTTCAGAATTATTCCGACAACGACTATTGGGTCGACTCTCCGGTAGAGGATTTTGCGACAGGCGCCATAAACAGGAATAAACTTGAACACGTGCGCCGCTTCAACGACACCTACCACAACGAGGCGATAATTGCCAAAATAGGATTTGTCGATAAACCATGGGCCGACAGGCTTATCGCCGGATTTACCTATTCCCACATGTATAAGGAGATGCAGACGGGCGTAAGGCAAGAAATTGTCTATGGGCAAAAACACCGTCACGGTCACTCGCTCATAGGGTCGCTGGAATATGGCAAGCGCAACCTGCTCACCCGCGGGCTTGACGTGGCATTTAATGCCAACTACAACCGAAACATCACAGTAAATGTAGACACAGCGTCAGTCAAATACAACTGGCGGGGAGAGACTGACCGGCTAAATTCGCCGGGTGAACAGTCTTATCAGAACTCGCGTGCCAACAACAATAACTGGTCGGCGACATTCACCGCCAATTACCGTCTTGGCGAAAAACATCTCTTTACTGTCAACGATGTGTTTAACACATTCAACCGCTCTAATGACAATCTGCTTGCAGCTATTGTAAGCAGCGATGAAATAGGTAAGGTCACAAGCAAAAATATCGTGGGGCTATCTTACAGATACATGCCAAACACCAAGTTTAATTTTACCACATTCGGTAAGCAATACCACCAATACGTGTCAGGTCCGGTCGCCACGTCGGCGGCGCAGGACTCCTATATAAAAAGTTCACGTTCGGTGGATGCATTCGGCTATGGCGCGGCCGGGACTTGGTTCATGCCTCTTGGCTTTCAGCTAAAAGCGTCTTATGAGAAAGCTTACCGCCTGCCGACAATCGAAGAGATGTTTGGAGATGAAGACCTTGAAGTAGGCGACATGGAGCTGAAGCCGGAATCAAGTCACAACATCAATCTCAATCTCAGCTATAACGCAACTTTTGGCAACAATACATTTTATGTCGAGGCAGGGTTTATATATCGCGACACCCGCGACTATATCCAGCGCAACATCATGGCTTTAAGCGGAGGAAAATCTGCCGCGACCTATGTTAACTATGGAAAGGTCGACACTAAAGGAATCAGCATCTCAGCCCGCTACAATTTCTCAAAATGGCTGAGCCTCGGGGGCAATTTCACTCAGATGAATGTCCGCGACAATATGAAGACCGCAATGGGAAGCACCGTAGCTAATGTCGCATACCGGGAGCGAATGCCTAATCAGCCCTATATGTTTGCCGATTCCGATATAAACTTCTACTGGCATGGATTGGGCGGAAAACGCAATGTCCTAACCGTGACATACGACAATCAATACACCCATAAATTCTGTTACTACGCCTCCAACATAGGCTCAAACAACAACGATTACATGGTGCCTGACCAATTCGCCCATAATCTCACAGTATCCTACGGCATTAAAAACGGCAGGTACAACCTTTCATTTGAATGTCGCAATTTTACCAATGAACGTCTCTATGACAATTTCAGCCTCCAGAAAGCCGGGCGAGCATTCTATGGTAAAGTAAGAATATATTTTGGTAACTGATAAAATAATAATAGAAATGAAGAGAACAATTCTGTTTGGCGCATTAACCGCGCTCGTAGTGCCCGTGGCACTGACCTCATGCTCCGAGTCCGATGAACCAAATACCGGAGATACAGAAGCTGATGGCGAAGGTAAATTTGTATTTGCCACAACCGTACAAGGCTCCAATGCTACATCCTACGTGTTGCTGACCGGAGAATCGCTTGACGAGGGCACCCTTTCGCCTGTCAACAACGGACTACTCAACGACGGAGCCACACAGTGGGTATTTCACAAAAATTATCTCTATGCCCTCACTTACAATCAGGGCAATGCCGGAACCACCCGCAGCTATATTCTCGGTGACAACGGTGAAATGAAAGCACGCGGCACGGAATACCGTATAAGCCGATTTTCATCATATGGCGCTTACGACAATGACATTCTTACAATGGCTACAGGAGAGTCGGCCGACGTCGTTGACGGCAACGGCTATCACGCCAAAATGCTCAACGTGACTTATCTTGATGTAGTGAACGAGACTTCCACTACCAATCACGCAACGGCAGAACATCCTTACCTGATGGAAAATTTCCTCGGCAATGGCGAGTATGTGACTCTTGCCGGTGCTGAGCAAAGCGGTTCAAGGCTATATTGCGGAGCAATCCCGATGGGGCTGAGCCAATACGGAGCCGCTTATGACAACGGGAAGTGGATTCGCGACGGTTATGAACATCTGGTACATGCCGAGGCGGGAGGTTCAGGCGCGGGCTCATACAAAGCAGGAGAACTTGTCGGCACTCAATATCCTGATGAATGTTGGGTGGCAATCTACGACAATGATGACTTTCTGAACCCCACACTTGCAAAGACCGACCGCATCAGCTCTCCGGCAGGACGCTACAGGTCACAGTATTACCAGACAATATGGGCAGCGGAGAATGGCGACATCTATGTATTCTCGCCCTCTTACGCCAAAACCATGACCGACCCGCTTCAGAAGACAAGGCTCAATGCCGGTGTATGCCGTATCCCGGCAGGCAGCAAGCAGTTTGACGACTACTACTGCGATATCGAGTCACAAGCCGACGGCAAGTCGTTCATGCGCTGTTGGCCGGCGGGAGGCAACTATTTCCTTATGGTGATGTATGACCGTCCTCTTACCCAGAGCGGCTTTGCAGGCACTGACCTTGCTATCTTTGACGCCACCGCAAAAAAGCTGACTTATGTCAACGGGCTGCCGTCAAATATCACATCATTGGGTAAGACGGTTTATACCCGTAACGGCAACGTTTACATCCCGGTCAATGTTGAAAACGGCTATCCTACGATATATCGCATAGACCCGTCCACCGCCCGGGCAAGCCAGGGTGTAGTTATAGAAGGAGCGTCAGATATAACAGGTTTCGGATTTCTTGAAACTGTAAAATAACCCGGCATGAAAATATTCCGCAAAATACATCTCTGGCTTTCTGTCCCATTCGGCATACTTATCACTCTGATATGCTTCTCGGGAGCAATGCTCATTTTCGAGCCGGAAATAACCCGCAGTATCAAAAGCGATGTTTACTATGTAGGCTCATCGGATGGTGAACCGCTCCCGATGGAAGAACTGCTTGAAACGGTCAAGGCAACATTGCCCGATTCCGTTTCCATTACAGGAGTGACAATATTTGCCGATAGAGAGCGCACCTACCAGGTAAATCTCTCCAAACCGCGTCGTGCCTCATTGTTTATTGACCAGTATTCAGGCGATATAACAGGACGATATGAGCGCATCGGTTTCTTCTCGACCATGTTCAAACTACACCGCTGGCTTCTTGACAGCGCCAATCCTCATGGCGACGGCGTCAAGGCAGGCAAACTTCTCGTAGGCATATCCACGCTTATATTCGTGATTGCACTGATAACCGGCGTGATTATATGGGTGCCCAGGGCGCGCAAGAATTTCCGGCGCAGCATGTCTATTTCCTTCAAGGACGGCTGGCGTGGCTTGTGGAAAGGTCTGCATGTGGCAGGCGGAATGTATGTGCTTGTGTTCGTCCTTGCCATGTCTTTAACCGGACTTACATGGTCATTCAATTGGTATCGCACGGCTTTCTACGCTGTATGCGGAGTGGAACACACTCCAAGAAACTTCACTCAGGTGTCAGGGGAAAAGACTAATGGTGACAGTCGCCATAATGGAGAAGGACGTGGCAATCACAGAGGAGGCCGCCGTGGAGGACATGGAGAAGGCAGAGGCGAAGGTCGCCGCCACCATTCGGAATTCGGACGCTGGCAGCAGGTCTATGAAGAGTTGAAGGCACAGAATCCCGATGCGCCACAGATTACCATCAGCTCAGAGACAGCCTCTGTCACGTTAGGCACAACCGGAAACGGACGTGCAGCGGATAAATATGAGTTTAACCGCAGGTCAGGCGAGATAACCCCTGCCACAAAATATGCCGATTCCCTACCCGCCGACAAACTCCGCGGCTGGATATATGCAGTCCACACCGGAAGCTGGGGCGGTATGCTGACAAGAATCCTGTGGCTTTTAAGCGCTCTGCTCGGAGCATCACTCCCGCTTACAGGCTACTATATATGGATAAAGCACCTCGGTAAGAAAAAACATGGACGCCACACGATGGCACGTCAACAATAGCTTAGTGACTTACAGGGCTGTACATAAAAGCATTGAGGGTAATTATACATCCTCAATGCTTTTATCTTATGACAACCTTTGGTCTTTAACCTGTCCGGAGCGGCAAACACTTAATATTGCCGCCGCCGACGCAAAGACAATAGCAACCCATAGGCATGTATGTACAGAAATACCGATTACTGAAGAAAAAGCAAAAACGAGTGTCACAAGAGAGGCGCCGAGGATTGTGGAAATAAAGATTTTAGAAAGAGCCATATCTCATGTATAGTTGAATTTTTTAGTAAAACAAAGGGAGACCTATTGCTATTTCTCCCTTTTCTATAAACAATCTTTTACCTTAAATTTTTATTTGACCTGCTTGAAAAGCCATTCTCTTACCGGAGTAAGGCGATATGCGTAGTCAAATGAGTACATATGCTCACTGCCTTTGCCGTCATCAGGAAGAACAGATTTAGATGTAAAATTGATTATCGTTATCGGCGCTCCTTTTGCAAGCACGGCACTTGCGAGAGAATCCTGCTCAGCCTGAGGTAATTTAGCGCTGAAATCAGTGTATTCATATTTTACTCCCGCATCTTTAGCCGCTTGCTCAAGTGAATCGAAGGTTCCCGCTTTGCCCGCTGTGATAAATACAAATTTGTGTTTTACGAGTTCAGGAAATGTCGCGCTGTCCCAATGGCAATCCACAAAGATTGAAGCGGCGAATAAATCGGGATAAGCAGAATTATAGTACATTGAAATCATTCCGCCCATCGACTGTCCCGTGGTGTAAAGCCGGTTGTTGTCAATCGGATTTTGTGATGCGACTTTTTTCACAAGCCGCGCCACCATATCAACCTCTTCTGTATGCTCATAAGCGTCATTTACAGCGACTCCGGAATATTGTGGCACAAGGACATAGCAGGGATGTTGAGCCTGCCATTGGTCAGTAGCCCACACCAATGCCCCGTATCCTTGTGTCAACGGGCGAGCAACATCTGTGCCGGGCGTACTTGCATCGGCCATAAACAATACGAGAGGATATGTCTTGCCCTCTTCAATATTTTGGGGTGAATACAGATTATACATCATCGACTTTCCGGTCTCGGAATCGGTATATTCAAGTTGTTTGAAATATGGCATTATGTCCTTTATCATGGATTGCAATACCTCATCACCGCTCTTGTCAATCGCCGGTCCTCCTCCGGGCTGACCTAATTGCGGACCACCGCGACGTTTCTCCCCGCGCATTTTGTCGGAATCAGTCCTGACTATAGTTTCCGCTGATTTCCTATCAGATTTGTGTGCGCATCCTGACAACGGAACGCTAAACGAGGCAACGCATAGACCAACGGTAATGCAACCCAAAAAAATCTTGATATTCATTTTTGCTTTAATTTATCTGTTTCTATAAATTAAGACGATTGAGGAAGAATAAGTTTAACCTTGATGGCGAATAACACTGAATTGACGGTTAATGACACATCGAACACTCCACTTGTATCGCCGACTAAAAAACAGAGCCTTAAAAGACTCCCTGTTTCAACAATTTTTAGTAATTTTGCAGTGCAATTCACAAAGAGTTGCTTATAAATGAACAGTATATCAATAGCCAACGAAACATCGTCCCCGTCAGTAAACAACTGGGGTTATCTTGAAAACTGGAAAAGCACAGCTCCGGTTAAGGCACTTGTATAAACCTGCCTTTCTCAGCAAAATCGGCTGAGATAAACATAATCATCCGCAACTTTATAAAAATCACATTATGAACAATCTTCGATTGCTCACAGGACTGCTGTCAATCGTCCTGTCGAGCGGCGGAGCGTGTGCTTACGGTCAGTCGGTTATTACTCTCGAAGAAATTTTCGAGACGGCCGAAACCAATAGCTCACAACTCCGACCGTCATTCACCGCTCTGACCGAAGCAGAGCGGGAAATCAGCGTCGCACGGTCAGGACGCCTGCCCGACATCAACGCCTCGCTGTCATTAAGCTATATCGGCGACGGCTTCACGACCAAACGCAACTTCAGCGACTATCAGAAGGCTCCAATCCCTCATTTCGGCAACGCCCTGTCGGTCAACATCACCCAACCCGTCTATACTGGCGGAGCAGTGACGAGCGCGATTGAGCTTGCCGAACTGAAATCGACAGCCGCCCGGTATGCCACTGACTTCCAGCGCGACAATATACGCTTTCAGCTTACCGGTCTTTACCTCGACATCTATAAGTATGACAACCTGAGAACTGTGGTAGAGGGAAACATAGCGGCTGCACGCAAGGTGCTTCAGGAAATGAAAGCCCGATATGAGCAGGGCACTGCATTACAGAATGACATTACCCGATATGAATTGCTCGTTTCCAATCTTGAACTACAACTCATCAGAATCAACAATACGATCGACATACTCAACACAAACCTGGTCACAACCGCAGGACTTCCGCAGGGCACTGTTATTGTCACTGACAGCACCATTCTTGCTCAATCACTGCCGAAGGAAAGCGCCGCATGGTGGCAGGCAGAGGCTGTTGCCAACTCCCCGTCATTGAGTCTCGCCCGTTCAGGCGTCGAAATAAGCCGGAAGGCAGAGTCGCTTGTGCGCTCGGAGCGTCTGCCCAAGATCGGACTACAGGCCGGATGGAGCATGGACGGCCCTATACTTGTCGAAGTGCCTCCAATTGACCGCAATCTCAGTTACTGGTATGTAGGCATCGGCATAAACTATAACATTTCATCGCTATACAAAAGCGACAAGTCGCTGGCAAGAAGTCGCGCGGCAACCCGAAAGGCTATCGAGCAGCTCGACGCCACGCGTGAGAATGTGGCTCTTACGGTAAACTCTGACTATGTACGTTACCTCGAAGCTTACGAAGAGCTGAAAACCAGGCAGAAAAGCGTGGAACTTGCAGAGCGTAACTACCACACCACCTCCACCCGTTACTCTGCCGACATGGCTCTAATCACTGACATGCTGGATGCAGCCAACGCTCGGCTCGATGCGGAGCAACAGCTTGTAAATGCCCGCATCAACATCATCTATTATTATTACAAACTCTTGTTTATCACCAGAAAAATATGAAACATCGCAGCAAAAAGATACTCTCCTATATTATCACAATCGCAGTAATCGTCGTAGCAGCAATCTGGGTAGGTTCCCGGTTCATTCACCTCGGGAATGTCGAGTTTACCGACAACGCACAGGTAAGTCGGCAGATAGTTCCTGTCAACAGCCGTGTGCAGGGTTATATCAAGGAAATACGCTTCAACGAGTATGAGCCGGTGAAAAAGGGTGATACACTCGTGATTATTGACGATGCCGACATGAAGCTGAATGTAGCGCGAGCACGTGCCGATTATCAGAACGCCCTCGCCGGACTTGATGTCGCTGACCGTTCGGTAACTTCGGCATCAGCCAATGTTGCGGTCAGTGAGGCGGCGATTGCCGAAGCAAAAGTGCTTATGGAAATGGCGTCGACAGATCTTGCCCGTTACGAAAAGCTACTGGCTCAGGATGCCGTCACCCGCCAGCAATATGACGGTGCAAAGACCGATTATGAAGCCAAAAAGGCACGTTATGAAATGTTGTCGCGCCAACGCTCGGCTACATCGGCGGTGGTGGATATAAACCGCAGGCGCATATCTCAGTCGGAGGCAGGCATCGAATTGGCGAAAGCCTTGCTGGAGACTGCCGAGCTAAACCTCAGCTACACAGTGATTACCGCGCCCTGTGATGGTTATGCCTCACGAAAAGAGATACAGACAGGACAACTTGTTCAGCCCGGTCAGACTCTGCTTGACATAGTTGATTCACAGGACATCTGGGTTACTGCCAATTATAAGGAGACCCAGCTCCGTCATATCGCGCCCGGCAGCGATGTAAAGATAAAGGTGGATGCACTGCCTGATGTCACCTTCACCGGCAAAGTAAAGTCAATCTCCTCCGCTACCGGAGCATCCTTGTCGCTACTGCCGCAGGACAACTCTGCAGGCAATTTCGTCAAAGTGCGTCAGCGCGTGCCGGTAAGGATTGAATTCAGTGCCGATAATAAGCCCGGGGATATGGCAAGACTGAGTGCCGGAATGAATGTTGAATGTAGCGTGAAATACTGATATGGCAGACTGGCACGCACCGCAGGGTCCGTTTGACATCCCGGATGTACCTGATTATGTTCCACGGCGGTTAAAACCGTATCTATTCATATTCTTTGTCCTGATTATACAGTTTTCGGGCGGTGTATATCTCGCCGCCGCATCCGACATGGTCGGGACAACCGCACTGATGCAGGAGGATATTCTGATGGCAGGTTACGCCTCACTTATCGGGCTGGCGATAAACTTTGCCGTTATGTTCCGCATTAAGTTCCGGTTCTCGGCCCGCACTCAACTTCTTGTGTCGTGCATGGTGCTGATTGCCGCAAACGTGATATGTGCCTGTACGACAAGTGTCCCGCTTCTGGTAATCACTTGTTTCATCGCCGGATGGTTCAGGATGCAGGCTACATTCGCCTGTAATTCCACTATACAGCTGTGGCTTACCCCGGTCAGGGATATGGCAATCTTCTTCTGCTACGTATATATAATAGTCGACAGCGTAATTCAGCTTAGCGGCATAGCCACAATCTATACGGCATTTTTCTCTCAGTGGGAATATATGCACTGGACAATGACCGGACTGCTTGCCCTTATGATGATAGCGGTCATGATACTTGTGAAGCCTGTAAGAGGACCGATGTTCATCCCCCTGCTCGGCATTGACTGGATTGGCGCATTACTGTGGGCAGGCTTCATGATGTGCTTCACTTTCATCTGTGTATATGGCAACTATTTTGACTGGTGGGATGCCGTTGAAATACGTGGAGCCGCATTTGTCGGACTCGCATGTCTCGGCATAAATCTATGGCGGGCAACTTTTCTCCATCATCCCTACATCTCATTTCAGGCAATGAAAAACAGGAATGTAATACGTGCTACCGGAATATATCTTGTTTTCTTCACGCTCATAGCCACTGAACATGTATTTGAACACAGCTATGCCGCAAATATCCTCGGTTTTGACGAGACCAACCTGATTGACCTCAACTGGTATGTTTTTGCCGGCATTATTACAGGATGTGGCTTCACATATTTCACATTCGCCTTGCGCAAATGGCGTTACAAGACCATGACCGCCATTGCTTTTACCCTGGCTATAATATATCTCGCATATTTCTACTTCTTCATAGACTACGGGGTTGAGAAAGAGATGCTTTTCATTCCGCTATTTTTCCGTGGAGCGGCGGCGGTGATAATCTCGATAGTGTTTCTTACGTCAATCGTGCAGAGCGGACTGCCTTTTCAAGTATTTCCCCAGGCACTGACAATCAATGGTTTCACCGGTGCGGTAATGGGTGCCACACTCGGTCCCGCCATAATCGGAGAACTGCTGCGCCACACTATGGCTAAAAATGCCGCATTGCTTGGAGCCAACATATCAAATACCAATCCCGACATAGCCTTTACCCCGCTCGGTCAGCTATACGGAATGGTGCAGACTCAGGCGCTGGTCGTGTCCATGAAAGAGATTTACGGCTGGTTACTCATTATCGCACTCGCATCGCTTACCGCAATTCTTTTAAGTTACAGCTCAGTAAGACCATTTGCAATCTTTCCTAAATGGAGCACTATACGCCGCGTCATAAAACACATGGTAAGAACAAACAAAGAATACCGGGATCCGCATATCGAAAGAACGACACTGATGTAAACACCATAAAACGGCCCAATCATAAGACTAAAACGATGAAATCCTCTGAAATCCGGGTGATTTCAGAGGATTTCATTATCCCTCAACGGCATTTCTACCCGGAATATTTCAGCATGCCGGCAGACATGAGCCCGGTTAGACATTTTTAGAACAGGTCATTTGTTTGAATTTCATCTTTCCAGAGATGGTCTTTCGGAAATGGCTTGGAGTTCCATGCCTTCTGTGAAGTCCATTCAACCGGCGCATCAGTCCAGAACGGGTGGGCTGCTGGCAGCCCGAGAGGGAGAAATGCAAGAGATGTCATGTATAACGATCCATTGTTTGTGTACCAGTCAGCGACATTAGGCTGTCGACCGGCAAAACCTATTGTCAGGAAACCTCCTTCATTGAAATTTTCCTTGTCATCATACATACGGTGCATGACTGTGGTTAGGGCATTTCTCACCTGTCCGTAGGTCAGGCCCTCGGGGAGTTTTTCATACCATGCCATAAGAGCGAGAGGCTGCATTGTCGCCATCCGATAAGGGATAGACCTGCCGAATACGGGAAATGTACCCTCTGGCGAAATCATACGCTCAAGGACTATGCTGAATTTTTTAGCCCGGCGTAAGGCTCTGTCATAATACTTACCATAATGAATACGCGTGTATCTTCCAGCGTCTTTCATACTCTGAAGGGTTTCAAGATACATGGGGTGGAACACATAGCTGCTATAGTAGTCAAAAGTAAAGAAAGGACCGTCGGCATACCAGCCATCGCCGGCATACCATTCCTCAACCTTACGTATTGCTGAATTTACGCGGTATTCGTCACATTCAGCACCGGCTTTTGCAAGGAAACTTTCAATAGTAGACGAAAAAAGCAGCCAGTTGGTGTAAGGCGGGTCAACACGGCGCAATTGCGAAAATTCTTCTACATAACGCTGTTTAGTCGCATCATCAAGCGGTACCCATAGAGCATCGTAAGCCCTGAGGAAAGATTCGGCGATATAAGCCGCGTCTACGAGAGCCTGACCGTGACCACGCCACAGCAGGTAATCGGGTGCAGCCGGGTCGACGGCATTGGCGTAACTGCGCAGTGCCCATTCACGGAGCTGCTTGCGTTTTGCGCCCTCCGCGGTGTTATCATCGGGCAATGACAACCAAGGTGCTATGCCCGCCATGAGGCGACCAAACGTCTCCATGTAAGTGACACCCTCGTTGCGACCGTCCCAGTTGGGGCTGACCTCAACCTGCATGTTCTTCTTCAGATTGTTGTCAGCCATATTCTTTAACACCGGCTCCGCCATATTGTAGGCAAGACTCACCCAATAGTCACGGTCATTGTTGGAGTCCTTCTCAAGATAGCGGACATACTCGCAGGCGGCGAGCAGAAACGCACCTGTACCGAAATTGGATGTGGAATTACGGTCAACTACCTGTCCGGGTATAGCCTTTTCTCCAATAGGCTGAACATACCCGATTGACCCGTCTTTCTGCAATGCTGTCTTAGACAGATAGCCCCACCCTTTGAGTGCGGCATCAAGATATTTGTCGTCTTTAAGGTAACCATTATTTATACCCCATAGAATACCATAGGTAAAAAAGGCGGTACCGCTTGTTTCACGTCCGGGAGCATGAGATTCGTCAAGCATCGAGCGCGACCAGTAGCCGTCAGGTTGCTGACAAGCCACTACGGCATCAGCGAGGCGAGTGTATTTGTCGACGAAAAACTGACGGTGTCTGTAATCTTTAGGGAGGTCTTTAAGCACTTTGGCAAGACCGGCAAGAACCCATCCGTCGCCGCGTGCCCAGAAATCTTTCTTGCCGTTAGCACTTTTATGGTTGGGATAGACATACTTCCCGTCGCGGAAGTATAGACCTGTCTCGTTGTCATACATGATGCTGTCACTGACCTGCACATACTCATACAGCTTGTCAAGATATTTCTGATTTGCTGTGAGGTTGTAGAGCTTTGTCATCACGGGCATAACCATGTAGAGTCCGTCAGCCCACCACCAATAGTCATTTTGAGGTGTGGACATTTCATATTCCATAACCTCCCTGGCACGTTTAATCCGACGGTCATCAGGCAGAATACGATACAGGTCGGCATAAGTCTGGAAACATATCTGCCAGTCGCCAAACAGTACATGGTCGTCGGTCTCTCCATAATTGTATTTCCACTTGGAGCGGTCTGTCCCCTTCGCGCCCTTCCATTCATTATGGGCAGCCCACTTCTCTGAGTAATATCGCCACGCATCATTTCCGGTCAGGAAATATGCCTCCATATTGCCGGTATGATACGCAGCCTCATCCCAAAAAGCACGTGCCTCAGGAGAGTGAGCTGACTGCCAACGATTGTTGACTTTTTCAATGATGCCTCTAACAGCAGCCGACTCTTTGGTTGCCGCTGTTGCGGTTGCTGATAATCCGACTATCGCAACTAAAGCAATGATAAGTTTAATGATTGGTTTCATGTTATGTAATGATTTTATTTATTCTAATGTTAAAGAGGCCGGCTTGTATATTCCAACTGAAAATTGCACCGTATAGTGTCATGTCACTTTAGGGCAAAAATAGTAAAAAATAATTATAAGGATTGAGAAATCAATATTTTGTTTCTTTCATACGGAAAAATCGTCCATAAAAAAACGCATAAAAAGGGCATTGAAAATCTTGGTGGATAGGAATATAATCGAATATCGCGGTTCTAAAAAATGCAAGCGCAGGCAAAAAAGTGGCTATAAAATTTGCTCGAAAATTTCAGGATTTATTTCGCTTGTTTTCAAATCTCTTGGGAAGAGTCACTTAGTGACCGCAAATTTAATAATTTTCCCGTAAATCAGCGTCATTTTTGAGTAGAAATCATAGTTTGTTGAATATTAAATTGACAATTGTTTAGCAATTCCCCAAAAATATCATAATAAATAGCTGGAAATCAGCTCGTGTCGATATATAAGTGACTCTTCCCAAGAGTTGCTTAGTCCCAACATCGCTCTTGAGGTATCCAGAATTGGGCGGTACAACCACCGGGGAAGTTCCTGGACAGGCTAATCCCGGAGATCCGAAGCCAAGGCTGACGGATGGTTGTGAATGATGCGTGGTCAAGACTATAATCTGCCGCCACGCAAGAGGATTAGAAGTATATTGACCGGAAGTGAATTATGGAGGAAAATACAGAATGGTTTGCTATTAAGACCCGACAGGATTTCAAGGCAGAGGAAGTCCTGGCTGAATCATGTGAAGAAATTTTCTTCCCCAAAGAACGCATAAAGATGCCCGGCGGGAAATATCGCGAAAAGGCGACTATCCCCCATGTGCTTTTCATCAGGACCACCCGCGACAAGGCTCTCGCCCTGGAAAAAGACGGAAGACTCTCTTCAGTAGCTTCAATCCCCTTTTGGATATACCGTTACCCCAAAAGTCCCGACATTCAAGTCATACCTCAAAAATCAATCGACCTCATGCGCCTTCTCACTGCCGATGACACTGCGGGATGCCGGATCTACACAGCCGAAAATTTCACGGTAGACACCCGCGTCAAAGTGACGGCTGGACAATACAAGGGATATGAGGGCTTTGTGAAGCGCATTGGAAAAAACAGGCATGTGGTGGTGAAAATAGAGGGCGTCTGCATGGTCATCCTCCCGTTCATTCACCCTGACCTCCTTCAAAAATTATAGAAACATACACAACTTATTGCTGATATTACTCACTAAACATCGGGCACCGGCACATAAACCTGCCGTCATCCCCTTGACAACCGGACTATACTGAGACATGTCCAATCCCCGACTTGACATACGGTCCACAGATTTCTGTGACGCACACGCCATCGCCGACTCGGCTGCCACCATATTTGAAGCGGCAAACGAGCTGGGACTTTTTATGTCCCATAGCAGGCGCTCGAGCGACGAAAAAGAGGTCAGGCAAGCCGCCGAAATGTGGGTAAGACATGTCGAATCCACAATAGACAGTCTCTCCCCGGGCGACGCACTGACGGTCATCGCCCGATTTGACCTTGTCCACAGAATCGCGTTCAACAGCCCCGCACGCGAGCCTTACACAAGCCGCTATATCCTCCAGGCATTTGAGGCAAGCATAAGAGGCGATAAATCGGTCGACATATATGACCTGTACAGAGCGATCACCATCGAACTCAACAAACGCAACAAGTCATTTTTCGGCCGCCCGCTCGACTGGGCAAGCGACTGCCTTGCCCGCTGGCACAAGCAGTTCCGCCACGGCGAGTGCCTCGACCCGACACTCAGCGACTACGACATCACCCGCCGCGTCGACGCCCTCCTCACCTCCAACCTCGCCGCCTTCGAAGCCGCCAACGAACCCGCCTTCAAACGCACCCTCCTCACCCACCACCGCCCGACATTTCTCCATAATAATTGCTAAATAGCGAAGGAATACAACGAAGATTGTTGCAGCGATGGTAGATGATAAGGATTTTTGGATGAGTCTAAAAGGCTTAATTGCCGTTTTGGTGATTTGTTGTGTGCTCTTTTTTATAGGATACGCATTGACTTACACTGCTAAATCTCCTAATGAGGCGGGTGATGCGGCAGGACTGGTAAACGGATTGTTTTCTGCCCTTGCTTTTGCCGGAGTAATATATGCCATATTCCTGCAACGTAACGAACTTGAACTGCAACGCAAGGAGCTTGCTGACACAAGAGCCGAGTTCCAAATTCAGAATGAGACCCTGAAACGCCAGCGTTTTGAAAATACATTTTTCAATATGCTTCAATTGCAGCAGCAGATTACGGACAACATAACCTATTCACACGCTTACAACAAGGAAAACGTAATTTATGGCAATAATCCCGACACCACTCGCTTTTCCCAAGTAAAAGTTGATTTAAAAGGGCGGGAGGTTTTCTATGGCGCGTTTGAAAGTGTCCCTCATGAAGCATCTGACGGTGAAGATTATTATGGCATGCGGGGGCTATTGGAAAAAGATGGCATGCGGGGATATGAAGACAATTTCACGCCAACCTATTTCGACCACTATTTCCGTCATCTATACCGTATATTCAAATTTGTGGCAACTTCACCGCTTATAAACGAAGAAGACAGATATGAATATGCTTCAATGGTTCGTGGTCAGCTCTCAAGGTACGAGTTAATATGGCTGTACTACAACGGGCTGTCGGCTTACGGACAAGAAAAGTTCAAGCCACTCATCGAAAGATTCGCTCTACTCAAAAATCTCCGTATTGACATGCTTGTTGAAGACATCGAAATAAAAAATCCATATACAAAATACGCTTATAGCCATCGCTAAACAACGATTCTAACATCAAAATCTCCAATTGCCACAACTAATTATGTCAGAGTCAGGACAAAATAAACGGATTGCCAAAAACTCCATTCTGTTGTATGTAAGAATGATTGTAGTTATGGCAATTGGTCTGTTCACCTCAAGAATTGTATTGCAGGCGCTTGGCGTTGAGGACTATGGTATCTATAATCTTGTCGGAGGACTTGTTACATTCTTTACGGTAATTAATGGGGCAATGTTGTCAGCAACTCAGCGATTTATCAATTATGGACTTGGCAACGGAGACAAGCATAAGCTGAAGGTAATTTTCAGCACAGCATGCACCATACATTTAATTATAGCTGCAATAATCATTGTTTTGGCAGAAACAATCGGGATTTGGCTATTGACTCACAAGTTACTTATACCGCAAGAAAGGTTTCCAGTGGCTATGCTTGTGTTCCAAATGAGTATGGCTACCGTAATAATTCAAGTTTTGACGTTGCCATATAATGCGGTAGTTGTCGCACATGAAAAAATGTCTGTTTTCGCTACGATTTCCATTATCCAGTCTGTGCTGTCATTAATTGTCGCCCTGTCGTTGCTGACCACATCAGATAGTGAGAGATTAAAGTTGTATGCGATTCTGACATGTTGCGTGCAGATAGTAATAGCTTTGTTCTACTTTTTTTACAGCAAGGCCAAATTCAGCGAAAGTAGAAACTGGGTAAAATTCAACAAAGCAATTTTTAAGGAAATGTCCGTATTTGCCGGATGGTGCATGGTAGGATGCAGTGCCGGAATGATGTATACCCAAGGATTAAATATATTACTCGGAATGTTCTTTATGCCGTACGTTAATGCGGCAAGGGGGCTTGCAACAACCGTTCAAAATGCAGTCAACCAGATATTCAATAATGTACAAATAGCAGTTGTGCCGCAATTGATTCAATCGTATGCAAGAAAAGATTTCTCATATTTCTATTCTTTGATATTTAAAAGCTCAAAATATTTTTCTTTCTTATTGCTATTGGTGGCAGTGCCAATTGCAATAAGAGCGCCTTATATTCTTCAACTTTGGCTTGGCGAGTTACCGGAATATGTAGTTATTTTCGTTAGAATACTCTTGTGTATCAGTCTTGTGGATGCTATATCAGGACCGTTGATGAGGGCATCTGATGCTACCGGCGATATAAAAAAATATCATCTGGTTGTTGGTGGCGTACTCATGACAATTGTGCCTGTCGCATATATATTCCTTAAATTGGGTTATCCTCCTCAAAGTGTGTTTTACACATATTTGGTCATTTCAGTCTTAGCCTTGTGCGCACGTCTGATTATTCTGAGACAAAAGATACACTTATCTTTAAGAGCATACATTGTGAATGTAATACTTCCAATTATCTATGTAACAACAATTACGGTGCCGGTTTCTTATTTGCTGTCTCAATACATAAGTCTTGATTTTGTTGGTCTTGTCCTGTTTGTCATCGCTTCCACAACAATTACCGTAATCGCAATTTATGTATTTGGAATAAACGATAATGAGAGGAAATTCATAAAAAACAAAGTTTCGATAATTCTACATAAGCAACATGATTAATCTCCCACACGAAAAATGTTATGGTTGTCAGGGGTGCTTGAATGTCTGCCCTAAAGATGCCATTTCCATGAAGGAGGATGGTTGTGGATACAGATATCCGTCCGTGGACTATGACAAATGCATCAGATGTGGTCTGTGTATTAAAGTCTGTCCTGAATTGAACAACTATGACTTGAATGCTCCGGCAAATGTGTATGCGGTCGTTTCAAAAGATGGATCAATTATTAAGACTACTGCCTCCGGCGGATTTTCAAGTGTTCTTGCTAACCATATAATATCCCATGGCGGCGTAGTTTACGGTTGCGCTGAAGAGAATTTTGAAAACATTGGACATATCCGCATTGACAATACCAATAATCTGGACAAAATAAAGAACAGCAAATATGTACATAGTGACATCCGCCTGACTTACCGAGAAGCCAAGGCCGATCTTGACAATGGCAAAGAAGTGTTATTTACAGGTACACCCTGTCAGATTTCAGGCCTTTTGGGCTTCCTGAGAAAACGTTACGACAATCTTTTGACAATGGATTTGGTTTGTCACGGAGTTCCGCCCATGAAAATGCTTCGCGAGCAAGTGCTTTCTTATCCTGAGGTAAAGAACGTGCCTCATGAGGATATATTCGTGGATTTTAGATGGAAGGAAGACCTCCGAAGCGGATACGGAAGTATCCGCTTCGGATTGCGTACCGCAATCCGTAGCGGTGAACATATGAGAGTGGTCCGACAGGAAAATGACACTGTAAATCCTTATATGCGTTGTTTCCAGACAGGAATCTCTTTACGAGAAAACTGCTTGCATTGTCCTTATGCTCGGAAAGAAAGAATTTCGGACATTACTGCTGCCGACTTTTGGGGACTTGGTCGGGATATAAATTCTGAAATGTTTGACCTTAATGGTGTTTCGCTTATTCTTGTGAATACGGCAAAAGGGATTCATTATTTTAATGAGATAAAAGATGCTTTCGACATACAGAAAAGAACATTTGAAGAGGCAAAATTACATAACAGATGCCTTTCTCAACCTTTTGAAAGACTAAAAGAGCGAGATAGATTTCTGAAAATCTGTCGAGAAAAGGGGTTGAGAACTGCGGCAAAGGCAACAGATTCTGTCCATCGGTTTGAATCCAATGCTATTATACAGTGCTTACGAAAGAATCGGATAAGCAATTTCGGGGTAAGGTGTCTGTCTAAGGGATTAAGATTATTGCATATATTATAATGGAAAATAGAGATAAACCAATCGGTCTGATAACTTACCATGCGGCATACAATTTCGGATCTGTGATGCAAACGTATGGCACGGTGAGAACTATAGAAAAATTGGGCCAATCAGTTGAGACCATCGATTATCGCACACCAAGCCAGACTTTTTGGTATCAGACTGACTTTTCCCGTAAAAAGGGGTTGCGCTCGATGATTGACAACTTCGGCTTCCAATTCATTAAGGCAGCGCGTAAGGAAAGAGCAAGAAAATATGAGGATTTCATTGCACGGTTTCTAAAACCTACCACCAAACGATATACCGGCTATAAGCAGTTGTGTGATGCCAATCTTGACTACGATGTGTTGGTTTCTGGAAGTGATCAGGTATGGAACATCGGCTGTGGCGAGTTTAAATATGAGCCACACAATGCTATATTGCCATACTTTCTTCAATTCGGCACTCCGAAAAAGAGAGTGGCTTACGCATCAAGTTTTGGCGGTCAGACACTCCGCAATGTCAAGAAATACAAAGATTTGCTTTGTCAGTATGATGCACTGTCTACTCGTGAACCCATAATACGCGATTACATTGAAAAGGCTACCGGCAGAAACGTAGCACTGGTATGTGATCCTACTTGGCTCTTGGATAGGAGAGAATGGCTTTCTTTGCCGGGAGTGTATCGCCCCGACATGAAACGTAAGTATATTTTCGTGTATGCGCTGTATTGGAACTTCAGGGCGCTTAACAACTGGCTCCCAAAGATAAAAGAACTTGCCGACAAAAACGATATGGATGTATACTGTGTCTCTCCACTAAATTTCCATAGCGACAAAGAGATAATCATGATTCAGGACGCAGGCCCGCTTGACATTTTGTCATATCTCGCAAATGCGGCATTGGTTATAACCAACACATTTCACGGCACTATTTTCTCGATGAATTTTGAAGTGCCATTCTATAGCTGTTGTGTCGCGCCCGGCTCACGTCAGGGACAGATGCTCGCTATGTGCGGACTTGAGGACAGGGTAATCAACAGCCCCTCAGAACTATTGGAAGACAGTGGATTTGACTGCGATTTCACAGAATCAACAAGTGCAATAAATAAACTGAGGAATAGTTCGATAGAATACCTAAAAAACAATTTGGATTTATGACAAATAATACATCTGTCAACGATAGAAACAATAGGAATCTATCTATTGATTTAGTCAAGATTATCGCAATGTTTGGTGTTATATGCTGGCATACTACACGCCAGTTTGTAAATTTGCAGGCGGCTGAATTTTCCTTAGCTTCGTTTCTTTACAGAACTGCCGCAATCTCAATCCCATTGTTTTTCTTGTCGAGTGGCTACCTTCAATTAGGACGCAAAAAATGCTCTTGGAACTATTCATTTAAAAAGATTGGAAAGATATTGCGATACGTGATGATATTCTGTATTGCATATTGGTTTTTGCAATCATTAAAACATGGCATAGATTTTAAGAACCTTTGGTTGATTGTTTCCGACTCGTTTAGAGGGGATGGTCCGTTCTATGTATTTTGGTACTTTGGTGCGATGATACTAATATACTTGTTGCTTCCTATACTTGACCGCCTATATTTATCTAAAAAATCTTTTATGGTTCTGACAATGGTCATGCTCTTGATTCAAAACTGCATCCATTTACAACTTTTAACAAATGGGGGGGGTATGAGAACCTCTGCATTACCATCAGACTATATAATTGGCTAACATACTTTTTGTTGGGCGGTTTGATAAAGATGGCTGATTTCAAAATTAAAAATTGGATGTTAATTTTAGTTTTAGTTATAGCCAATTATTTGTCTCAACTTTCATTATGTGACTATATGAATTCTACTGCAAGCTCATTCTATTATAGCTCTCCAATAATAGTGGGTCTTGCAATAATAATTCTGATGACATGCATGAATATTCATCTATCGAAAAATAATCGGTTTATTACAGAATTATCAAGATTGTTCTTACTCTCATTCACGCTCCACTCGTTTTTTATTGGGAGAGTTACATCTGTTTTAGGACAACTTCCTATGGCAGCTTTATGGATTTGGATTGTCGTGTCATTGGTAACTGTGACGGTAAGCTACATACTAATGAAAATTCCTTATGTAAATAAGATTTTTAGAATATGAAATATGACTATCTAATAGTAGGTGCCGGGCTGTTCGGCGCCACGTTTGCGCATCTCGCCCGTAAGCAGGGCAAGCGTTGTCTTGTAATTGACAAGCGACCTCATGCGGGCGGCAATATATACTGCGAAGATATTGAGGGGATTAACGTACACAAGTACGGGGCACACATCTTCCATACATCTGACCGCGAGGTATGGGATTTTGTCAACTCTATCGTGCCGTTTAACCGCTACACCAATTGTCCTGTGGCTCAGGCCCCCGACGGCAAGCTCTACAATCTGCCGTTCAACATGAACACGTTCTACCAGATGTGGGGAGTCAAGACCCCGGCCGAGGCGCAGGCAAAGCTCGATGAACAGCGCCACGAGGCAGTGGAGCGCATGAAAGCCGACGGCATCGCAGAGCCGCGCAATCTTGAAGAGCAGGCGTTGACCCTTATAGGCAAGGACATCTACGAGCAGCTAATCAAGGGCTACACCGAAAAGCAGTGGGGTCGCAAATGCACCGAACTTCCTGCATTTATCATACGCCGGCTGCCGGTGCGCATGATCTTTGACAACAACTACTTCAACGATGCCTATCAAGGAATACCCATAGGTGGATACAACCGCCTCATCGACGGTCTTCTCGACGGCATCGAGGTGAAACTCGACACCGATTTCTTTGCCGACCGCTGTCACTGGGAGTCGGTAGCTGATAAAATCGTGTTTACCGGAAAAATTGATGAATATTACGGTTACCGTTTTGGCAAGCTTGAATACCGCACCGTCCGCTTCGAGACCGAAATCCTCGATAACCCCAACTATCAAGGAAACGCAGTGGTCAACCATACTTCAGCCGATGTGCCATACACTCGCGTAATCGAGCACAAGCACTTCGAGACCTTCGGTAATGCCGTCTACGACAATCTCAAGACAGTGATTTCGCGAGAATACTCCACAGAGTGGACCGATGGCATGGAGCCATTCTACCCCGTCAATGATGCCCGCAACCAGGCAGTTTACGAGCAATACCATGCGCTCGCCGAGCAGGAAACCTCAGTGATATTCGGTGGTCGCCTCGCTGAATACAAATACTACGACATGGCTCCAATCGTAGCCCAAGTCCTCAACCTATTTAAGTAAACCCAATGTCACGCCACGCTTATTGCATCATCGCACACAACGATCCGTATTGTCTTCAGTCACTTATCAACACTATAGACGATGAGCGCAATGACATATTCCTGATACTTGATAAAAAAAGTGATATCAAAGATTTCGCCGGAATTAAAACCAGAAAAAGTCGTCTGATTACCCCCCCCAAGAGCAACACATTGATATTCAATGGGGTAGCTTGTCACAAATCCAAGCAGAATTACTTTCATTCAAGACGGCTATCGGATATGGGAAATATGATTACATTCATTTGTTGTCCGGGCAAGACCTGCCATTGAATACACAGGATTATATACACCAATTTTTCGATTCTTTGGAAAAAGGCACAAATCTGATTGGATTTGCACAAGGTGAGTTCAACCGACAAGACTTGGCTCTAAAGACAAATTATTATCATTTTTTTATTGACAAATACAGGTATCCAATACGATATGTCAGAGGTCTGCTCAATATTTACCGTGATGCAATGGTGTCATTGCAAAAGCGTATTGGTTTAAAAAGGCGGTGGAATATGAAACTCTATAAAGGGTGCAATTGGGTCTCGATAACCCCCGAGTTTGCCCGATACCTCGTGGATAATGAACATTCTATATTGAAGATGTTCCGCTGGGTGCCCTGCGCTGATGAAATTTACAAGCAGACTCTGATGATGGAATCGCCATACAAACATACAGTTTACAGCAGAATACTTGATTTTGCAGGAATGACACGCAAAATCGACTGGACTCGGGGATGTCCTTATACATGGCATGAATATGATTTTCAGGAATTGATAACCTCAGATGCCCTGTTTGCAAGAAAATTCTCATCTAATATCGACAAAAAAATAATAGACAAAATATCTAACCATATTTTACTCAATGGAAGAAAAGAAGCAACCACGGATAAAGATACTCGTAGCTTGCCACAAAGCTGACCCCAACATACGCCAGGATGACATCTACATGCCTATACAGGTAGGCAAGGCGCTCCACCCTGAGCTTGACCTCGGGTTTCAGTGTGACAACACCGGTGACAATATATCCGAGAAAAACGGCTCCTACTGCGAGCTTACCGCCCTCTACTGGGCTTGGAAAAACCTCAAAGATGTCGACTATATCGGCCTAGCTCATTATAGGAGATATCTGGATTATTCTAATTCTGATATTAGGCCGAATGTGACATTAACCAAATGGCAACCGGAGAATGAAAAATCGCATCTTCTGAAAATAATTTCGCCGTCCATAATATTGGCCGGTAAACGAAATATATATCCTTATAGCGTAGCATTAGACTATGCAAGGGCACACCATAGTGATGACCTTAAAACAGCTTATAGTATAATTCAACAACGGTTTCCCGCGTATAAAAAAGCATTCGATGATGCAATCTTAAATAGCAATGCTTCTTTCCCATACAATATGTTTATTATGCCATGGGATATATTCAGCGAGTACTGCGACTTTTTGTTTACATTACTTGAAGAAATTGAGATGCAAACATCTACAAGGGATTACAACAACTATCAAAAGAGATTGATTGGCTTTTTAGCAGAAAGGCTCATGAATGTTTATCTTTCAAAAAAATCAGAAGAAGGATTTAAAATAAAGACTCTGCCGGTAATGTGGATAACGGATAATGTGTTTTCATCTTCAAAAATTCATTACTTGATAAATTGGGTTAGATATAATCTATCATTTTATATTTCAAAACCGACAACCCCTTCTTTTTAAAATCAGGATAAAACTATACTGTTAGTAACCAAAAACTTTGATGGTTGGAAATTTCTATTTTGGGTGGTTGTTTTATAACTTAATTTGTGGGACATTGTTATTAAATTTCTCGCGTAAAACTAAGTTATGTCAAAATCGATTGATATTAGGAATATTCTGTTTAAGCTGTTTCGTGTTAGCGATATTCGGAAATTCAATTACGCCAGATTATATACCATATAAAGATATAATTTCTGAAATCGCCCAGACTAAAGATCCTTTTACTCATTTGGAAGATATTTATGTAAAATTAATCCATAATATAGGAGATGATTATTTTTTATATCAATGCATCATATATGGGATTGAATTTATCCTGTTCTTCTTTTTGCTGTCAAAAAGTATAATTAAGAGCAAGTATATCATATGCTTTATGGCGTTATTTGCAATCTTAGGATTATACAACGCTATAGGAGGTCGAGCCGGTTTATGTTATGTTACCACATTATATGGCATATTCTGTTTATATAACCGACAGAAAATCTTAGGGATTCTGTTTCTGATATTAGGAATTTTGTTACATAAATTCGGAATCATTTTATCTCCGTTATTTATAATTGCATCAATCATCCCTATATCTTTTAATCGCAAAAGATTAATATTCTTTTTAATAATTGTATTGGTGGCTATTGTGGTGATGAGACATGTCATTAATAATAGTTTCGGAGACTTGCTGGATCAAATGTCAGATATTAACGCAGCAGGTGCTAATTATCTTGCAAAAGAAGAATCGCCCAATGAGGGCGGCAGTTTTTGGTGGAAATTAGTAGGTCTTTATAAGACTCTATTTTTTATATTAATTAGTTTTAGAGTTTTATATTTGGCCAATCGGTTTATAAATGACAATAAAATAATCGGATTGTTTTATCGTATTTCGATACTCTTAATCACTTTGGCGATTATATATTATAGTTTGGGATTGCCCGACCCGACAATAGGAGGACGTTTTCTTTCCGCAGCAACTATTCCTATATGTATCATTGTGGCTTTGATTAGCGAGTATAATCCTTATAAGCATCACGAAAAGAATATATGTATTTTAGGGCTTTTGGTTTATCTATTGTTTAACAATGCCTTTATCGTTGGAGTAAGTCATATAAATGGAGTTTAGTTATGAAACTGTTATTCTTTTTTACACAACAAATAGCTCCTAACGCCGGTGGTGTGGAACGTGTTGCGGCATGTATGTATGAAGAATTGAGCAAGAGAGGTTTTGATATCACCACCCTTTATCTGAAACCGTTTCAGTCAGAAAAAGCAATCCCCGATCAAATTCAATTGCCATCTGAATACGGAGACAGCTATGAGAATGAAGAATATATCCGAAATTTACTTCGAACCACCCGATTCAATATTGCAATTAATTTAGGTGCCATTTTCAACAGAAGCTCCCATGCTTTTGTAATGGCTTGTTATTCTGAAAATATACCGATAATATCGGTATATCATAATACATTGGATTGGATTTTATGGTTAAATCCATATACAAGTGTTTTGATGAGAAATAGGATCTCACGAGTAATTACTCGTAAGTTATATTCATTTTATCAGAAATTCCCATACATACATAATGCCAAGTATTACAGTCAGAAGTCTGCAGCATCAGTTGTACTTGCATCATGTTATAAAAGTGAATTTGTAAAATTAATCAACTCAAGACCGAACCATCTGATTGCAATATATAATCCTCAGGTAATGACACAATATGCCTGTAACAGTAGTTGTGAAGGAAAACATAATGAAGTGCTTTTCATTGGAAGACTGGAAGAACAGAAGAATGTTGCCGAACTAATAAAAATTTGGAGTATAGTTAATCCGCAAGGATGGAAATTAAATATTGTCGGAGATGGCAGCCAGAGACCTATATTAGAGACCTTAATAGCTGACTTGCATCTCAATGATTCAGTAATATTGTCAGGTCATCAAGATAACCCACAAGCGTTTTATGCGAGGGCAAAGATTTTCGCAATGACATCCAAGTATGAAGGATTCCCCATGACATTAATAGAATGCCAGTCATTTGGTTGTGTGCCTATAATATATGATTCTTATCCGGCGGCAAGTGAGATTGTTGAAAATGGAGAGAATGGATTTCTTATTCCATTCAGACATAAAAGAGAGTTTGCTGATAAATTGAATGAATTAATATCAGATAAAGCCCTTTTGCATAAACTATCTTTAAATTCCAAGAAAAGTGCCGAAAGATTTAAGCCCAATATTATTATGGAAGAATGGATTAATCTTATACATAGACATTCAAATCAAAATTCTATATGAAAGACTTTTTCGCTGGTCTCTTTGCTTTTATTATGGAGATTGTGATGGCTATTCCATTTTGGATTGTCAGACGGTCGTATCTGAGACTATTCATTAATAGGATAGGCAAAGGGTGTTACATAATGCGTAATGTTGATATTCGTAAGCCCAAGAATATAAAATTGGGTAAAAATGTAGTAATCAATAAAAGAACCATGTTAGACGGTCGTGGTGCGGCTTTATCAATCGGCGATAACACAGATATAGCACAGGAGGTGAATGTTTGGACTCTGACTCATGATGTAAATGATTCCAAGCATAGTGTCTTGGGCAAGCCGGTCACAATATGTGACCATTGTTGGATTGGAGCGAGAGCGACAATTTTGCCCGGAATTACTATCGGAAGTGGAGCCGTAATCGGCACTTGCTCAGTTGTAACAAAAGATGTTCCACCAATGTCCATCGTTGCAGGAAATCCGGCAAAAGTCATAGGCAAACGAGAGAACCCTCTTGAATATGACTTGGACTTTCATCCATGGTTTTACTAAAACATCAAACGTAATGAAAAACAGAATTAAAATTGGCATCCTTTCAGAATTCAATCCTGAAGATAGAAAAGCATCATCAGGAACTAATTTCAAAATGGCAGAGCAATTAGGTAACCTTGGCGAGATTCAATGGATTCCAATTAAAAAAAGATTTCTTGGGAAATGTATAACCCACTTATTCCACATTTTATCAAAAAGAGGTTTCCCCAACATAAATTTTCCTATTACAAGAGCCGGAAGAATTCTTCTTTATAAAAAGATTAATCAGAAGAGCTTAGATTCCTGTGATATAATCGCAGCTCTCTTTTGTGTTCAAAATTTGGGCAAGATTTGTACTTCATCACCGATAATATATTTCTCAGATTCTACATTCCCTGTCCTTCTAAATTACTATGATGCCTATAGTAATATTCCTGCTTGTCTACAGAAGGAAGTGTTATCAATTGAGAAAGAGGGTTTAGAAATATCTCGTAAAGCTGTCTTTTCTTCAAATTGGGCAAAAAGTGGAGCAATACAATTGGGAATAAATGAAGCCAAATTACATATTGTGGAATTTGGGGCAAATATTAATGAAAAAGACATAAAAGTTACCCCTCCCAATTTTTATAATCAGCGTAATATTAACCTTTTGTTCTTGGGCGTCGATTGGAAAAGAAAAGGCGGCGATATTGCAGTTGAAACTGTCAAATGGCTTAATTCAAACGGGATTGATGCAACTCTTCACATTGTGGGCATCAATCCTCCTGAAGAAGTGGAAAAAGGGTTGAAGATAGTATGCCATGGCTTTAAAAATAAAAATGTTAAGGAAGAATATGAAGAATTGGTTCATATTATTCAGGACTGCCATTTATTGCTTCTTCCAACCATCGCGGAATGTGCAGGTATTGCATTTGCGGAGGCATCCGCAAATGGTCTTCCAATATTCACACATGACACAGGAGGAATTCCAGATTATGTCATAAACGGAGTAAACGGATATCGACTCCCGATTGGAAGTAATGGTGAGGATTTCGGTAAAAAAATTAAAGAGACCATTGATAATGGTGAGATTTCAAAGTTGTCTGATGGAGGTCGAGAACTTTATAAAAATCGATTAAATTGGGAACGGTGGGGATCTGAAGTTAAGAAAATCATTGATGAGGTATGCGCTAATACATAGGTGTTGTCTCTCGAAGAGACAAAGCGTGTGCATTTCTGATAGATGCCTGCAACTCCTGAAATAGTCAAACTACATATGAAGAAAATACTGATTGTATCCAGAGACATTACGCAAAAGGTTGATGGAGGAACGCTTGTGTCAAAAAGGAATGAACGGCTGCTTCAATCTATTGGATTTGAAACAAGTCGGTTCATTGTGCCTATTCCATCCTTGCCTACAAGAATGAGGAATATTCTCTTTAGGCAGAGTTATGGTTCAACAAAGGCATTATTTAAATCTTTTCGAGATAAAATTAAAGAACAATTCGATTATATATTCTTTGATGGTTCAATCTACGGTGGATATTTAAAGTTTGCCTCTCAAATAGGGCATAAAACAATATGCTTTTATCATAATGTTGAGTCTGAATATTATCGACAAAAAGCAGAGCAGACTGGTTCTTGGATGGATAGACTTATGGTTCCATATATCAGATACAATGAAAACCTTTCCACATGCTATTCCGACGGCAGAATAGCGCTTAATCTTCGGGATTCCACCTTACTGATTTCCCGTTATGGCAGAGGCGCTGATGTTGTTATTCCGACATCCCTGCCTTGCCGGGACATTAATTCAATGTATGAATCTAAATCCGATGATAATAATGAGTCCAAGTATCTTCTGTTTGTAGGATCTAACTTCTTTGCCAATTATGAGGGACTTAGTAGATTTATATATAAAATTGCACCGAAGATTAGTTGGAAAGTAAAAGTTGTCGGTAATATAAATGAAGCTTTCCGCAACATAAAAGGAATCCCGGAGAATATTGAGTTTGTTGGAAGAGTTGATAGTTTGGATCAATATTATATCAATGCTTCTGCGGTTATTGCGCCTATTTTTTCAGGTTCAGGCCTAAAAACTAAAACTGCGGAAGCTATCAGCTATGGGAAAACAATAATCGGATTCCCTGAAGCTTTTGAGGGTATAGATTTCAAAAATTATCCAGGGGCTTGTATATGTGTGGCTTCGGATTCTGACTTCATCAATAAAATAAATGAGTTGAATCCAAATCAGTTTTATAATGAAATGTCTGATAAGCTTTTCAATGAAAAACTTTCAGATGAAGCACAACAATACTCTCTTTTCTCCTTTTTCAAATTTTTAGAAGATGGACAAAAAGACTGATTCCGAGAGATTTGTCATAATAGACAATATGTATACCTTCGGTATGCTACTCGTCCTTTTGGGGCATATCGGATTGACCCCAAGTTTTAATGACACATACCTGCATCAGTGGATATATGCTTTTCACATGCCTTTGTTTTTTTGGATAGCTGGATTTTTATTTGACACAAGGCCACGGGGCGTTAAGTTTCTGACACGCAAAGCGAAACGGTTGCTAATACCTCTTTTTGTACTGACAACAGTTGTATTTCTTCCAAAAGTTTTTCTATCACAATTTGCATTAAGACCCATTGAAGGCGGCTGGTTGAGCTATTTAAAATCATTGTTTATTCCGTCTGATAACCCTGTACAACCTCTCTGGTTTTTAACCGTATTATTTGTTGTGTATACAATTGCAGAACTATCTACTTATGTATTAAGTAAATACAATTGGGGGGGGTGGATGCTATTGGGACTAATCAGTGCCAATGCATCATATTTATTTACCGGAATAGAATTTCTTGGTATTTCCGGCACTTTATATTATTTCCCTTATTTCTGTTTAGGCATTATTTGTAGAAAAATGAAAGTGACAGATTATAGGGGATTGTTCTCCATTTCTCTTTCTATTTTGCTGTTGTGCCTACTATGCGTGGTAGTATATTTCCCTTTAAACAAGTATTTATCTGCAATAGTTGGACTGTCCTTTTCAATATCATTTATTGGATGGTTGGACAAAAAAGGTGTGCCGTTCTTCCCGAATTTAAGAAATTATACATTTTGCATATATCTGCTGCAATGGTTTCCTATGGTTTTTGTAAGAATCGTGTGCTTCAACCTCCTACATATTAATATGTGGGTTTGCTATTGCCTGATGTTCCTTACAGGTCTGTTTGTCCCGATTCTATTTGCTAAGCTAATCTTGAAGTGTCATAACAAGGACAATCCTTTATATCGGATTATAGCCTATTCTTGTGGATTGGCATAGTTGAACCAATCCCATCATACTAGTCAATTATTATATGTCACAAAAACGATTGTTATTCATTTCGTCTCGACCGATTTTTCCAATAACAGGAGGAGACCAGATACGTACTGCCCAACAACTGGAACTACTCTGCGAACATTTTGATGTGGATGTGGTCTATATATCACCTAACAATGAAGATCCTGAAATTACGGATTACGTTCCGTCTGTGAAAAATACATTCCGTTTCCACATTGACCGGTGGAGACATTACTTTCTCACAATGCGTTTCATCGTTAACCGACTTCCTCTTCAGGTGAATTATTATTTTGACAGTCACGTTGCTAAAAAGATTGACTCAATCCTTGTCGATTACGATTGCGTGTTTTGCAATAACATTCGCACAGCAGAGTATGTGAGGACGAAAAACGGTCTGATAAAGTATCTTGATTTTGTGGATGCAATCTCAATGAATTATGACAAGGCTCGCAGGGAAGCTAAAGGTTTGAAAAAATTGATTTATGAAATTGACTATCGCAGATGTAAATCTTATGAACGGAAATGTCTTGATTCTTTTGATAGTTGCGCAGTCATTTCAGATGTAGACAACCAATATATCACATCATGTCAAGAATAATACACACCGTCGGGAATATGGTAAAGATTCCTGACATTAGCTCTATTGCTTTACACAAAAGTGATAATAATATCATCTTTGTCGGTAAGATGAGTTATGAACCAAATATCGTGGCGGTAACTTTTTTCTCAACTCTAATATTCCCTTCATTAAAAGTTCAATATCCTAATTTGGAATTTATTATTGTCGGTGCCAATCCTGACGATAAAGTCAAGGAACTTACGAAAATTGAGGGTGTCACAGTGACCGGATTTGTTGATTCAGTTGAACCTTATTTCAAAGATTCAACTATTGTTGTTGCTCCAATGCTCACCGGGGCCGGCATTCAGAATAAGATTATACAAGCAATGTCGTATGGATGCTGTGTTGCAACGACATCAATAGGAGCGGAAGGGCTAGAAATCAATAATGACGAGATTGAAATTTTGAACTCTGCCGAAGAATGGATTAATGGTCTGAATCTACTGTTAAAGAACAGAAAGCGACGTATTGACAAAGGGAGACTTGCCCGTCAATATGTGATTGATAATTTGTCTCCTCGTATTATTTCCCGGCAGTTTTGGAATTTCATAAGGCAGGGAGGTATAGATGTTCCTTTAATCTAAAAGTAGGTCAGAAAATATAATACTGGTATTATTCCACGAATGATATAACTGTGCGTCCTTAGTGGGTTTGGGGCGGCTTGCATCACTTTTTCCGGTGGCAGAGATTGAGGATGTAGTGACGAAGATTTATTCGCGCGATATTTTTGGAAGGGATTGAATTGACCGTGATGAAGCGGAATAAGGCGTTGCCATGCAGTAAGTGCGTGGCAACGTTTTTTGTTTATATTGGATTTAGGGAGGCTTTTCCGGTGTTGACCGGGGGCTGAAGAGGCTTGAGTACAGGGGGTATGACTCGGCGAGGGTCGCGCTGATTAATGCTAATAATCAATACCGCTGCAGCTGCTTGCCTATTACATAGCTGTGCGCAAAGGGTGCAATGTTGACATGCCGCGCAACCTTGCGAAGTCCGTCACCGTCGAGTGACATCCGGTCCAATGTTTAATCTAAGAAGGAGGTCTGCCATCCGGCAGGTCTCCTTCGCTTTTTGTGGAGCGATTATTGAAGCTGTCGGTTTACAGAAAGGAGTGGCATAACGACCGTGGGCGCCGATTTTAACACTGATTAAGGAGTTCGTTTAGATATTTAACCTTTTTTATTTGTGAAATTATTAGTAAATTTGCCCTGGTATGACCGCTCAGTTGAAGTACATAATATTAATCTGCTTTTTCAGCTTCAGCACATTATTGGCTTCTGAAAAAACTGCGACTGATTCTCTCATGAAGCAGTTGGATGAAGTCATAGCCAATCGGGCGGTATACCTGGAGGAAAAAGAGGTCCGTCTGACAGAATTGTCTGAAATACTAAATAAAGCGACAACAGACCGAGAGCGTTTTGACGCACTTACCAATCTATATGACGAGTATCACTCCTTTAATGCCGACTCTGCTTATAACATAAGTCTACAGCAAGAAAAAATAGCATGCCTTATCGATGATCCGATATTGACTGCACATGCAAGGCTGCACAGGGCAAACATACTCAGCGCCACAGGCATGTATCACGAGACTCTTGAGCTGATTGATTCGATAAAAGTTGAAGAATTACCTCAATACTTACATCCCTACTATTTTCACATAAAGCGCACGGTCTATGGGCGTCTTGCCGACTTTGCAGCCTTTGAGCCTGAAAAAGAACGTTACAGCAGTCTCACAGAAATATACCGAGATTCAATAATGGCGACTAACGACGCTAATTCACTGGCTCACATCATCACAAAGGCAGATTGTTACAATATCAACGGCAACCCTCAGGCTGCTGTCAATCTCCTGAACGCGTTCATTGCCAATAATACTCTGTCAGAGCATGAAAGGGCAATTTGCGCTTGGACACTTTCTGATGCTTATGCTCGGTTAGGCAACAGAGACAAGCAAAAAGAGCAGCTGCTCATATCATCCATATCCGATCTAAAATCATCGGTGAGAGAATACATGTCACTCAGGCAACTTGCCCTGTTGCTATATGAAGAAGGTGATTTAAATCGAGCTTATGATTTCATGACGATAGCTGTCGACGATGCGACAAAATGCAATGCCCGCCAGCGCATCGTCGAACTGAATGATTCATATCCTAAAATAAACGGCATTTATGTCAATACAGTTGAAAAACAAAAAGATGTACTTAAAAGGACAATTTTCATCATAACTGTATTGTCGCTTGTCTTGCTTGCATTATTGGTTTACATGCGCAAGCAGATGCAAAGAATCACCAAAGCGCGTAAGGCAATCGAGGATGCCTACAATCAACTTAACATATTGACTGAGCAGCTAAAGACTTCCAATGACAATCTAAGCGAGGCTAATAATGCAATTGCTGAAATCTCGGAATTAAAAGAGGTATATATCGGCAGATACATGGACCAGTGTCTTGTTTATATTGACAAACTTGACACTTATCGTAAGTCGATAGGTAAGCTGGTGAACTCAAATAAGATAGATGAGCTCAAACGACTGATAAAATCAACATCGCTCGTTGATGATGAACTAAAGTTATTCTATGAGCAGTTTGACAATACTTTCCTGAGCCTTTTCCCGACCTTTGTCGAGGATTTCAACAAGCTTCTTTTGCCGGAGGAAGCTATTATGCCCAAAAAGGAAGGCTCACTTACTACTGAATTGCGTATATTTGCTCTCATTAGACTTGGCATATCTGACAGCGACAGTATCGCTAAATTCCTCCGATATTCATTGACCACAATATATAATTACAGGACAAAAGTAAGAAATAAGTCATTAGGCGACCGAAATAAATTAGAAGCCGAAGTCTTGAAAATCGGCAGATCAAGACATGCCAACGATTAGACCTCTAACTACAATGTCTACAATAAAAATCGGTGCAGCCCTGTTGAAAAAGCAGGGCTGATTTGTTAATAAACGCTCTATCAGCGCTACTTTATCAGGGCATCAGGCAATCATCATCTCGCTGATAATCAAGGCTAACCACCCTTAATAGCGCTACATTTTCAATATGTACGGTTGACGCCCCTTAATTCTATATATAACTTTGCGAAAGTTAATAGCTAACCAAAAATCTAACATCACAAAACAAATGGCAAAAGGTAATCTTAAACTTCAATCTCTGTTTTTGATGATATTTATGTTGACCGGCACACAGATTATGACGGCACAGCAGATAAATATCAGCGGAACAGTGACTGATTCTACAGGCGAGCCCCTGATAGGGGTTAGTGTAACAGTTCCCGGCACAACAATGGGGACTGCGACCGACATCGACGGCAGATATGGCATTCAAGCCGATGCAAAAGCAAAACTGAAGTTTTCTTACGTAGGTCATGGAACAGTCGAAGAGGCAGTCAATGGTCGCAGCGTGATTAACGTCCGGATGGAAGAAGACTCGGAAGTCTTGAACGAAGTGGTCGTAATCGGCTACGGAACGATGGACAAGAAAGAGCTTACATCAGCGATTTCCCATGTGAGCGAAAAAGATTTTCTCTCGGTAAGCTCGCTTGACCCGTCCATGATGATTCAGGGAAAAGTGCCGGGCGTATCAATAACCAATACCGGAGCAGGCGACCCCAACAACCAGGCAAGCATCCAGATCCGCGGCGTATCATCACGCTCTGCCGGTCTTGGCCCTCTGATTGTGATTGATGGCGTCCCCGGCGGAAACCTGACAAACATCAACCCCAACGACATCGCTTCGTTTGACATTCTCAAGGACGGAGCCGCCTCTGCGATATATGGCACGCGAGGCTCCAATGGCGTTATACTTGTCACGACAAAGAAGGGCAGCAAGGACGGCAATACCCACACATCTTATTCAGGCACATTCGCCTGGGATAAAGCCAAGAGAGAGCTTGACATGATGAGTGCCCAGGATTATCGCGATGTCAGGCTTGGATGGGGCGACCGAGGGGTTGACCTTGGTGGCAATGTCGACTGGCTTGACGCAGTGACAAGGACCGGCTTCACGATGCAACACACCCTGACCGTAAGCGGAGGAAACGAACGCAGCAATTACCGCGTGAGTGCCGACTATCGTAATGCCAACGGCATTGACCTTCGTTCCAACCGCGAAGAATATGGCGCACGTGCATCAGTCATGCACACCACCAAAGGCGGTCTATTCACCATCAATCTTAATGTCGCTCCACGTATCATTTACAGGGACAATGCAGATTGGGGCGTTTTCTGCAACGCAATTGAGGCAAACCCCACGACACCTATAATGGATCCGGAAAATCCTAACCTATATTACAATTTCCAAGGTCAGGTTGTAGGCAGCAACCCCGTCGAACTTCAGAAGCTTGAGAAAAATCATGCCGACACAAAACTTCTCGACTGGGATGGCACAGTCAAGCTAAATCTTCTTCCCCTCCTGGCAAAGGACGGCGTAAGCAATCATCGTCTCTCTACTCAGATTATGTTTGCCGACCACCAGTACAGCAATAATGACTCCTGGTTTCGTCCATCGACAAGCACCATCGCCATCAACGGAGGTTATGACGGCGAGGCAAGCCGCGCTTATTCCAAGGAGCGTCAGTATGTAGTTGAATGGCTGACAAATTATAGCACACAGATTGCCGAGAAGCACAATATCAAGGCAATGGCAGGCTACTCTTACCAGTATTCTCAATACTCCGGCTTCAATGCATCCAATAAAGACTTCCCGAATGACGGACTCGGACCTGACAATCTTGGTTCGGGCGAACTGGCAAAAGAAGAAGGCGAAGTGCTTATGGGCAGCTATAAAAATGATGCCAAACTCATATCTTTCTTCGGTCGAATAAGCTATGACTATGAAGGCAAATATCTTTTCACTGCGTCGCTGCGTCACGAAGGCTCGTCTAAATTCGGCAAAAACCACAAGTGGGGCGATTTTCCCGCCGTATCAGCCGGCTGGCGCATCTCCCAAGAGTCATTCATGCAAGACGTCGAGTGGATCAACGACCTGAAAATCCGTGCCGACTATGGCGTGACCGGCAATCAGGATTTTGGAAGCTATATCTCGCTTAACACCATGTCAGGCTTTGGATACTATTTCTATAACGGCAAGTATTTCCAGGTATGGGGCCCGTCCAAAAATGTAAATCCCGACCTGAGATGGGAAAAGGGCAAGAACTGGAATATAGGTCTGGACTTTTCTTTGTTCGCCAACCGATTCTATGGGTCTCTCAATTATTTCAATCGCCGTCAGCAAGACCTCCTCGGCAATTATAAGGTATCGGTGCCTCCCTACCTGTTTGACGAGACATTTGTCAATGTAGGAACAATGAAGAATACCGGCTTTGAGTTTGACCTGAACGTCAATGCTGTCAACACAAAAGATTTTTCTTACAACTTTAATGTCGTAGGAACAGTGATGAGCAACAAATTCGTAGACTTCAGCAACTCCCAATATGTCGGTCAGGATTTCTATAATGTATGCGACACCGGAGAGCCTTATCCATTCTACAGCCTCCAGCGCATTGAGAAAGGCAAATCCCTTGGCAACTTCTATATGTGGAAATATGCCGGCATCACTTCAGGCGGTGACTGGCTTGTATATGACAAAGACGGCGATATAATCCGCGCATCTCAAGCGACTGACGAAGACCGGCAGGTTGTAGGTAACGGTATGCCTAAATTTACCATGTCGACCAGCCATAACTTCCGTTATAAGAACTTTGACCTCGCATTGTTTTTCCGCGGCGCGTTTGGTTATGACATTTTCAATATCCACGACTTCTATTACGGCACCAGGAACTTTTCGGGAAATGTCCTAAAGAAAGCCTACGGCAAGAATTTTGACATCAATCCTGACGCAAATCCTGTAGTAAGCGACTATTTCCTTGAAAGAGGCGACTACTTCAAGCTCGATATGGTCACTCTCGGCTACACACTGCCGACGCCCAAATGTCGTTTTCTGGACAAATTCAGAGTGTACGGTACAGTGAAAAATGTCTTTACCCTGACCAAATTTAGCGGTGTCGACCCGTCAACCTATCAAGTAAACGGACTGACTCCGGGCGCACAAGGATTGAGAACATATTATCCTTCTACACGACAATTCATCGTAGGAGTGCAACTTGATTTCTAATAACCGGTAAAAACTGACAATAATGAAATTTATAAAACATATAGCAACTGTAGCTTTATGCTCGATTGCATTAGCAAGCTGCACCGACCTCGACGAGACACTTTATGATCAGGTCGGCACCCAAAACTACTATAATACAAAAAATGACGTAATCCGCGCGGCTTTTCGACCCTTTGAACATGCGTTCTGGAGTATTGGCAGCCGTCACGTGCTTAATGAACTCTCAGCCGACCAACTTATAACCCCGACTCGCGACGGATGGTGGGATGATGGTGGAAAATGGCGTCGTCTTCATTATCACCAATGGAATGTCGAGGATGGCGGAGATGCCCAGACCGAGTGGAACGGTTGTTTTCAAGGCATCATGCAGTGCAACTATGTCATTGAGGATCTTGCAAAGCTTAGCCCCGACCGTTTCGGATTCTCTCAACCGGAGTTTGACAATATCAACGCCCAGTGTCGCGCTCTCCGCGCGTGGTTCTACCTGCGTCTGCTTGATGCGTTCCGTAATATCCCGCTTGCAGTCAGCTACAACGATGTGTCACTCAACACCGAGACTCAGGTGGATCCAAAAGTCATCTTTGAATTCATCGAGAGCGAGCTGAAAGACTGCACATCTTTACTTGCGAAAAAATCCGGACTTGGAGCCGGAGCCAATATTCAGGGACAATGGACTCAGGCGGGTGCAGCCTCTCTTCTCGTGAGACTCTATCTTAACGCCGAAGTTTATATCGGTGAAAACCGTTACTCTGATTGCGAGAAAGTAGCTCAGGACATTATTGACGGCATATACGGCAGTTATGCCGTAGCCGACCGCTGGGATGCAGCCTTTGACTGGGACAATGACATGTGTGACGAAGTTATCTTCGGATTTCCCGCCTCTCAGGGTTATTCCTACTGGCACTATCAAGGAGACACCTACTGGTGGACTGTCCCTGCACGCGCCCGTTACTATTTCGGCGACAAAAAGGCAAAGGCAGGAGACCACAATACGAAATATGCCGCCTCACCCTCCTACGATCTTGACGGAAATCTTTATACCTACGAGCTTGGTATGCCCGTTCAGAATTTCAGGAAGTATCCTGACGATGAGCGAATGAAGCTCTATCGCAATCTTGGAGACAGCCGTCGTGAAGGCATGTTCCTGTTTGGCTACCTTGAATACACCGATGAAAATGGTAAAAAGGCGCGTGTCCGCGCACCGGAACAGCCCTATGACCTCTATATCCGTGACGCTGTAGGCAACTTCCAGAGTATGGCTCCCGACAAATGGCCCGCCAACAAGACCAGCAACCTGATGAACGGTGACCATAATTCAGGATGGCACTTCGCCAAATATCCGTTCTATAGTGACGATGACACACATCAGATGGAAAGCGACTACACCGAGATAAGGCTTCCGGAAATAATCTATTCGCTTGCGGAGTGCAAGCTGCGTTCGGGCAAAAAGTCAGAAGCAGCAAAACTACTCAATAGTGTAAGAAAGCGCAACTATCCCGAAGAAAATTATACCGAGGTGCTTTATTCCCCCGAAGGGAAGGCACAACTTGATGAAAAAGAAATGCTTGCAGAGTGGGGACGCGAATTTTTCGCCGAGAGCCGCCGCCGTATTGATTTGATACGTTTCGGCAAATTCTGCACCGGCACCTGGTGGGACAAGACTCCTGATGCAAACAGCGACACCGAGATTTTCCCGATTATGAGACCGATTCTTAATTCAAATCCTAAATTGGTGCAGAATCCGGGTTATAGCAAGTAATGTTTTACAATTTTACTGAAATCAAATGAAACTGAAGAATATATCATATGCCATTACCGGCTTGGCGATTGCCACGGCAGTGACCGGTTGTGAGGGCGAGAAAGACCTCATAATCATAGACGGCAATCTGCCTATCAAGACATCCTTACTGTATATGGTAGGCGATGCGACTCCCAATGGATGGAGCATTGACGCTCCGACTGCGTTAGAGGCAAGTGAAGAAGACCCTCTTGTGTTTACATGGGAAGGCAACCTTAATGCGGGAGAAATGAAACTATGTCTGACTACAGGCAGTTGGGATGCCCCTTTCATCCGTCCGATGAACAATGGAGATGAAATTGGCAAGACCGAAATTTCCGGGGCGGAATTTCAGATGCATGCCGGTGATCCTGACGAGAAGTGGAAGGTGACCGAAGCAGGTGTATATCATCTTGCTTTCGACCTCCGCAACTGGACAATGAGCAGCACCTGGCTGCGTGGTCAGGACTCTCCTGAAATTAAACCGATTGATACTGATGTGCTTTATATAGTCGGTGATGCTACCCCCGCAGGATGGAATATCGACGCTCCTGCCGCCCTCGAAAAGAAATCGGCTTATGTCTTTGAATTTAACGGACCTCTGGTAACCGGTGATTTTAAGGCATGTATAAGCACCGGCGACTGGGGTGTTGAATTTATCCGTCCGTTGTCTGATGGTTGCAAGATTGACCGATCGGGAGCTGAGAGCAACGACTTCGTATTTGTGGCTAATCCTGACTATAAGTGGCATGTCGCCGAGGCCGGCATTTATCATCTGACATTTGATCTTGAAAATTATACAATCACAGCCGAATTTAAAGAAGAACTCGCCAACGACAAGGAGCCTATCGAGTCAGCCACCCTCTATATGATTGGTGATGCCACTCCCGGAGGCTGGAGCATGGATGACGCTACAGCATATACGGTATCTCCCGACAACAAATACATTTTCTCTTGGGAAGGGGAGCTTGTCGAAGGAAACATGAAAGCCTGCCTTGAACCTGACGGCACTTTCTCTTGTCCATTCATCCGTCCGACCACCGCTGATTGCGAGATTTCATCAAGAGGTGTTGCTTCTCCTGATTTTGTATATACCACCAATCCCGATGATCAATGGCGCGTGACAGAAGCCGGAACCTACAGGATAACTTTTGACCTTGAAAACCTGACTATCTCTGTCAATTCAATTTCAGGAAGTGATGACGAGACAAAACCGATTGAAACCACTACGCTCTACATGATTGGCGACGCCACACCCGGCGGCTGGAGCATGGATGACCTGACAGCTTTGACCGTGGACAGCAATGACAAGTATGTTTTCACATGGGAGGGTAACTTGAAAGTAGGAGAAATGAAAGCTTGTCTTCAGCCCGACGGCACTTTCTCCTGTCCGTTCCTTCGCCCTTCGGTCGACGGGTGCAAAATCGGAGAATCAGGAGTCGCGTCTCCCGACATGATATATACTACCGACCCTGACAATAAGTGGAAAGTTGAAAAAGAAGGTCGATATAAACTGACATTCAATTTGAAAAAATGGACTATCGAGGCTGACTACCTCGACTAATACCGATAGATACGATGAAAAAAATGACAATATTGGCTGCCTTGGCCGCCGGCATGGCATATGCGTCATGCAGCAATGAAATAGAAATGCGCTATCCGCCGAAGTATGAACTCCCCGAACTGCCCACTGTAGAGGGAATCCACTCCTACAAAGCACCTCTCTACTGGAGTGTGTATGAATACTGCTATGAGCAGGAACAGAACGGTGTGGCAAATTCAGACATGGACATTACTCCTGACGAATGGGACAAGATAATCGACTGGGTTGCTACCGACCTCAAGCCCTATGGATACGACATGGTATGCACCGACGGTTTCATCCCCATGCTTGCCAATGACGAGTCAGGCTATATGACCCATTATGGCTCCATGTCGCTCAAAGACCTTGTGGAAAAATGCAAGGCGAAGGGACTTAAAGTAGGAGTCTATGATAATCCGCTGTGGATTCACGGACCTAATGAGACAAAGATTGAAGGCACCGACTACACCTTTGGTCAGCTCTACTACGACCATTCCCACGAGATAATGAACCCCTCCGCTGAAAACATGTGGTTCAACTGGGTGGTAGCCGAAAATCCCGGAGCAAGAGAATATATAGATGGCTTTTTCAAGCACTACTCCGAACTCGGTATCGACTATATCCGCATGGACTTTCTATCATGGTATGAGGATGGCAAGGACCGTAACATCGGGATTGTCGGTCATGGTTACGGACGGGAGTCATACGCCCGCGCATTATCCTACATAGCTGAATCAGCAAAAAAATACGGAATCTTTACATCGCTTGTCATGCCCCACCTATACAATGATGCGGAAGTAGAGGCAAAATATGGCAATATGGTCAGGATAGTATGTGACACGGCAGGCGGCGGATGGTGGCACTGCTCGGCTCAGGATAAGGGAAAGTCTTACACCACATGGCCCAACTGCATGAACATGTTTGACGGCTTTACTTACTGGTCCCATATTTCAGGACGTGAGAAGGTGATTCTGGACGGTGACTTTATCAGGCTGAACAAATTTGACACTGATGCCGAAAAAGAGACTGTAGTCTCGCTGCAGCTGATGGCGGGCGGACCTGTGACCGTAGCCGACCAGTATTATACAATCGGCGATAATGTCAAATTTTATACAAACTCTGAAATGCTCGAGCTCAATACCGACAGATTTGTAGGCCGACCGCTCTCCGGCAAACTCGGAGACCGCAACAATGAAATCTGGTATGGACAGATGTCTAACGGAGATTACATCGTGGGACTATTCAATCGAGACGACAACGCTTGTCCCTATTCAATCGATTTACAGGACCTCGGGATAAGTGGAGAATGGAAACAGCGAGACCTGTGGCTTCACGCTGATGAAGGCATTTCCTCGACAATCAGCGCTACAGTAGCCCCTCATGGCTGTAAAATTGTAAGATTATCAAAATAAACCAATAACTAACTAAGCTACAATGAAATATAATGTATCTTCTGCCATGATGACAATCCTGGCAGGCATGAGCCTCGTATCTGCCCCGAGCGCGTCGGGTGCGGATTTAAGCTCCCCTAACGGCATTGTGACTGTTCACGCCGATGTGATTGACGGTGTTCCTACCTATAGTGTCGACTATAAGGGCAAGGTTGTAATCAAGCCTTCTACCCTCGGGCTGGAACTTGCCGACGGTCCTGACATGACAGGCGGATTTAAACTTATCGAAACCAAGACTTCATGTTTTGACGAAAACTGGACTCCTGTATGGGGCGAAAACAGCACGATAAGAAACAACTACAACGAGCTGCTTCTTCGTCTTGACCAGCCGGGAGATTATAGAAAAATGGACATTCGCTTCCGCGTATATGATGACGGAGTCGGTTTCCGTTATGAATTTCCTCAGGAAGGCGTTTTGACCTACTTCATCATCAAAGAGGAAAAAACCCAGTTTGCAATGAACGGTGACCATATGGCATGGTGGATAGCCGGCGACTACGACACTCAGGAATATGACTATACGGAATGTCGGCTTTCGGAAATACGCGGCAAGATGAAGGAGGCGATTTCCAGCAATGCATCGCAGACCCAGTTTTCCCCGACCGGCGTGCAGACATCGCTACAGATGAAAACTGACGACGGTCTATACATCAACCTGCATGAAGCCGCACTTGTCGATTACTCCTGCATGCATCTTGAACTTGATGATAAAAATATGGTTTTCACATCATGGCTTACACCTGATGCAGAAGGCAATAAAGGACATCTTCAGGTACCGTGCCACTCGCCTTGGCGCACTGTAATGGTGAGCGATGATGCCCGTGACATACTTGCGTCCAACCTTATTTTAAATCTGAATGACCCGTGTGCCTACGATGACACATCATGGATCAAGCCCGTTAAATATATCGGCGTATGGTGGGAAATGATCGGTGGCGGTAAACAATGGTCCTACACTCATGACCTGCCCTCAGTAAAACTTAACAGCCTTGACTATACCCAGACAAAACCTCACGGACAACATCCTGCCAACAATGACAATGTAAAGAAATACATTGACTTTGCCGCCGAGCATGGTTTTGACCAGGTTCTTGTCGAAGGCTGGAATGTAGGTTGGGAAGATTGGTTTGGCCACTCAAAGGATTATGTATTTGACTTTGTCACCCCATATCCTGATTTCGACATAGAGATGCTCAATGAATACGCTCACTCCAAAGGCGTAAGACTCATGATGCACCATGAGACATCAGGCTCCGTGCGCAACTATGAGCGTCATATGGACCGTGCATATGAGCTTATGGACAAATATGGCTATAATGCTGTCAAGAGCGGATATGTAGGCAATATGATTCCGAGAGGAGAACACCACTACGGGCAATGGCTCAACAATCACTATTTATATGCGGTGACCGAGGCTGCAAAACACCATATCATGGTAAATGCGCATGAAGCTGTGCGCCCCACAGGTCTTTGTCGCACTTATCCTAACCTTATAGGCAACGAAAGTGCAAGAGGCACTGAATATGAGTCTTTTTCCGGAAATAAGCCGTTTCACACGACAGTTCTTCCGTTCACCCGTCTGCAAGGAGGTCCCATGGACTATACCCCGGGTATTTTTGAGATGGACATGAAGAAGATTAATCCCAATAGCCAGGGTCATGTAAACAGCACACTTGCCCGCCAGCTCGCCTTGTATGTCACTATGTACAGTCCGCTACAGATGGCGGCCGACGTACCCGAAGTGTACAACCGCTTTCTTGATGCTTTCCAGTTTATAAAAGATGTTGCCGTGGATTGGGATGAAAGCCATTATCTTGAAGCCGAGCCCGGACGATATATCGTAGCTGCCCGAAAAGCCAAAGGTAAAGAAGATTGGTATATCGGATGCACAGCCGGAGAAAACGGTCATGAATCGACTCTTTCACTTGATTTTCTTGACAAAGACAAGAAATATGAAGCAACGATATATGCTGATGCCGATGATGCCGATTATCTCACCAACCCCCAGGCATATACCATCGTAAAGAAAAAAGTGAATCACAAGACCAAACTCAAGATGAAAGCAGCCCCCGGTGGTGGTTATGCAATTTCAGTCAAACCTCTTTAATAAAACCAGACTATGACTCAGATCAGACAATGCTTTTTAGCACTATTATTAATTACATCGACTTTATGCGCAAAGGCTGACCGCCTTTGGATAATAGGTGAAGCAACACCTTATGGCTGGGATACGGATAAAGCCACAGCACTTCTGTCGGCTGCTGACAGCCAGGAATATTCGGGCACAATCTATCTTAAAGCCGGTCAGGATTTCAAATTCATGACAGTGCCCGACTGGGGAAACGAGGAATATGGAGCGACTCCCGGCGCAAGCCTTGTGGATGGAGAGATAACCCTTTCAAAAGGGACTGACGACAGCGGATACAGCAAATTGCAGGTTGCCGAAGATGGTAATTATGACATTATGGTAAACACTGACGCCATGACCGCCAGGGTCGTAAAGTCGGCATATCAAGCCACCGAGATTACAGTGTGCTCGCTGTTTCTTATAGGCAGCGCGACTTCCGGAGGCTGGGATGTAATGACCGGAACGCCTCTTTACCAAAATACAGAAATGCCATATCAGCTTAAAGCTGAAAATGTCGCTCTTGATGCCGGCTCATTCAAAATTGCGATTGCATTAAAAGGTGCATGCTCGTGGAATCCGGAATACTGGTATTTCCGCGACTCCACTGACGATAATAAGATCGCAAAAGCCCAGGACGGTGACATTCAGTGGAATATTGAGGAAAAAGGCTCCTACTCCATAATTGTCAACGTGATTGATAATTCAATATCGATAACCCCTACCCTCACGACAGCCATCACGTCAATCGACAGCGACAGCAATGAAGCCTCTGAATACTATACACTGACAGGAATTAGAGTAAACGCCCCCAAAGCAGGTGTCTTTATTTGTAAAAAAGGTAAAACCACTAAAAAGATTATCATAAAATAATCCTCAAAGTATAGGCCCGGGCTTTTAAGGTAAAAAAGATTAGTTTGAAGAGGGTGTATCAAAATCAAGAGTTTTTGGTACGCCCTCCCTTTATATACCCATGTCGTAAATAGGCGGCCGGAGGGTATTACGTCTCCGTACATATTAGATTTTCCCAAACGCAAACACCTGTAGATTAGCATATTGCTTGACATGATTCCTTGATTTAATTATGATAACCTTGAGGGATGGATAAATGTGTCATAATTTTGCCTGCACAAAAATTTACATCTTTAATAGATAACATAACCCCCTGATTGTCGATGAAAATTCAACTCGCTAAAAAATTCATGCTCCTCATGGCTCTCTTGTCAGGAATGTCGGCCTGCTCCAATAAATCCGTAGCCACAAGTGAGAAGCATATCCCGGAAAACCGTGTCATATATGAGGTCTTTGTACGCAACTTCTCCCCTGAAGGCAACCTCAAAGGAGTGGAGGCTCAGATTCCGCGCCTGAAAGATTTAGGCGTGGATGTCGTGTGGCTGATGCCTATTTATGAACTTGGCGACACCGGTCGATGGGGTGCATATTCCAGTCCATATGCGATAAAAGACTACACTAAAATCGACCCCGACAATGGCACAGAACAAGACCTCCGCAATCTCGTGAAGGCTATTCACGACAACGGCATGGAAATATGGTTTGACTGGGTTGGCAACCACACATCGATGGACAATGTATGGGTAAACTCGCATCCCGAATTTTATTCAAAAAAAGAGGGCGGCTTTGTCCACCCGTTTGGCGGAGCATGGAAAGATGTCTACGAACTTGACCGCGACAACGAGACCATGCAGGACGAAATGATAAAATGCATGCAGTACTGGGTCGACAATTTTGACATTGACGGTTACCGCTGCGACTATGCCTCAGGCCCCTCTCCGGAGTTGTGGAGAAAAGCGTCAGAAAGAGTAACTAAAAACGGCAAGCGCATAGCGTGGCTCGCCGAGGATTCATCAAAGCCGTCACTTGTCAAAAACGGATATTTTGATTACAACTACTGCTGGGACTTTCAAGAGAAAGTGCTGAAGGATTTCGCCAACAATCCTGACAGAAGCCTTGACAAGCTCAGAAAAGCGTGTGAACTGCTCGCCAATGAAGGCATTACGGAAGGCGAGTCCAAGGCTCCCGAAGACACTATAAGCAGCCCTTATGACGGTCGCTCACGCATGGTCTACCTTGTCAACCATGACGTGTTGCAGGACCAGGGCGGAAGCGGCGACATTGTATATGGGAAATATCTGCGACCGCTCACGGTGCTACAATTCACCGTCTACGGCATGCCCTTGATTTACAACGGACAGGAGATACAGTACAAATCAGGAGGCAGAGTCTCTCTTGCCGAGAAAACGCCTATAGACTGGAATAATCCTGACACAACCATGACAAAATTAATCAAAACACTTACACATCTTAAACACACCCGACCCGCTTTGAGTACAGGTTCTCAAAGCGGCAAACTGACAAACCTCGTCACTACAGCCGACGATTCAGTATATGCCTACCGGCGTAGCACCGGCGACAGCAATGTCGTAGTAATGATTAATTTCGGAGACGCCGATAAAGAATTTACAATCACCTCGGGTCTTCCGGAAGGAGTCTATACCGACGCTATTTCGGGAGTGACCGTAGACTTCGACAAGTCGCCCCGCTTCCGGGTTCCGGCTTTAGACGCGGCTATATTTGTCAGCAAATAGCGCGTCACGAATCGTCAATGTTCAAACAGGCTGAATTTTGGTGATTCACAAAATTTATTATAACTTTACACATACAACGGAATTAAGTTCCGGTGTCGTTGATTCGACACCGGACTTGCGCCATAAAAAAACACGACCAACAACCAATATCATGAAGCTGTATTTATTACTAATATCCGTCACTCTTTTGTTCACTTCCTGCAGGGACCCGAAAGCCGACATAGAGCCCGAACTACAGGCTTTATATGCCGAGCTTGACCGGGAGATTGCAAACAGCCGCGACTATGAGATTGCCAAGGAGAACCGTATCTCACAGCTTCGCAGGAATTATGACCTGTCACGTGACGACAGCCGGCGCACTGAAATCATAAACCGGCTTATCGCAGAATTTGACGCCTATAATGCCGATTCCGCACTCTTCTATATAAGCAAGAATCTAAATCGACGGGCAATATTATCCATACCCGGCGAACACACCAGGCTCACCATAAAACGAGCCGACGTACTGGCTCACGCCGGACTATTCTCTGACGCGCTGGCAACCATGAGCCGCATACCACGCGACTCTATCGGACCATCATTACTTGAAGCATATTATTCAACCTATTACACCACCTATCAATATCTCTGCGAATACACATCAGAACATGAGACAGCCGTTGGAAACGAACAGTTAAGAGCACTTTATGCCGATTCTCTCCGACAAATCGTCGACAAGGATTCATTCAGCCACATGGTGTATGTCATGGCTGACCTTGCCAGGGAAGGAGACACGGCGACCCCTATCTCCGTCTTGTCGGAACATCTTGACGATTTCCCGCAGGGTTCAAGAGAATATTCGATACTGGCTTCCACTCTTGCCTATATATACCAGACCGCAGGTATTGATAAGGAACACAAGCGCTTCATTGCTCTTAGCGCCATCTCTGATGTAAAGGGAGCCATTAAAGAAAACGTGTCGTTCAGGGAGGTAGCCACGGTAATGTTTGAGGATGGTGACGTCGAACGCGCCAACCGCTATCTTAAAAAGAGCATCGCGGATGCCAACTTTTATTCAGCACTCATGCGAAACGCCCAGTCAAGCAAGATGCTGCCGGTGATTGACGACGCTTATTCATCATTGCAGGACAGGCTGAACCGACGATTGCGACACATGGTGTGGACAAGCAGCGTCCTTTCGATTGTGCTTATAATCACAATATTTCTTATCCTAAAGCAATTCAAGAGCTTACGCAGGGCGCATGCCACAGTGAACAGTGCAAACAAAGAATTGAGTGACCTGTCAGACGAACTTAAAATTAAAAATTCCGAGCTCGCGGAAAAGCATGACCGGCTCAGCCTGCTTTCAGCCCGGCTGCAGGTTGCCAATGAAGAGCTTGAAATAAGAAATAGCGAATTGTGCAATTTCAACAAGACCAAAGAACAATATGCCGGATTATTTATGGAATATTGTTCGTCAGCGATTTCCACGCTTCAGCATTATCAACAATCACTGCGCAATCTCGCAATGCAGGGCGGCAACAGGGCGGCACTTCTTAAAAAGCTTGAATCGACAGAAATAGCCGACCAGCTTCTGAAAAATTTCTATGTCAAGTTTGACGAGGCCATCCTTAATATATATCCCGCCTATGTCGACAAGTTCAACGCCCTGCTAAAACCTGATGAACAGATAATCCTGAAATCAGGCGAACTGCTAAACACCGAGCTCCGGCTGTTTGCCCTAATCCGCATAGGCATTGACGACAGCGCCAAAATCGCTGAGTTCCTGCGGTGTTCCATCTCTACGGTCTACACCTATCGCTCCAAAATGAGGCGACGCGCTATTGACCCCGACAACTTTGAAGAGAAAGTAAGAAATATCGGGTAAACCGCTTGTCGCGGAGTTGAAAGGCATATTGATTTTCCCCAATTAACTTAAATTTAATTCAATTGATTTACTGATAGTTAACACTTTCAGAAGTTTTGATTTTCGTTTGATTGGCTTGACTATAATTAAAAGGATAACGAACTTTGCGATATACGGATAAAGCAGTAACTTTTAAATAGTCATCATCACAACCAAATCAATACTTATAATGAACAGTAAACCATGGAATTTACGAGTCTTAGTCCATACGATGATATGGGTACTGGCTCTGATGGCTGCACCGCTTGCTTCAGCGCAGTCTGTAAATGTATCCGGCACCGTCTATGACCCCGTAGGTGAGGTCTTGATTGGTGTCAGCGTCTCCGTAAAAGGCAATCAACAACACGGTATCGCAACCGATTTTGATGGCAATTACACTCTTGACAATGTGCCCTCCGATGCTACCCTCGTGTTCAGCTATGTCGGCTTTAAGGCTGTCGAGACACCTGTCAACGGCCGCACCAAAATTGATGTGACAATGGAGGAAGACAGCGAGATTCTTGATGAAGTCGTTGTTGTCGGCTATGGCTCATTAAGCCGAAAGGAATTATCAAGCTCAATCGTTCAGGTAAACCGTGACGACTTCCAGAAAGGTGCCATGAACAGCCCTATGGAAATGCTTACCGGTAAAGTCGCCGGTCTAAACGTGTCGAGCACAGCCTCGGCAAATCCTAACGCCGGAGCCGACCTTCAGGTGCGCGGTGCCACATCACTCAGCGCAGGCAACGGTCCGCTTATCGTGATCGACGGTGTCGCCGGCGGCGACATACGCACACTCGCACCTCAGGACATCGAATCAATGTCAGTTCTTAAAGACGCGGCGTCAGCTGCCATTTACGGAACACGAGGCGCCAACGGAGTTATCCTCATCACCACTAAAAAAGGCACAGGCGAAGCCGGACTCCCGGTTATAACATATGACTCCTACGGAGCGCTTGCCTTTGCAAAAGACAAGCCCGAAGTGCTTTCTCCCTATGAATGGCGTCTTGCCCGCCGTGGCAATGACTACGGGGCAAGCACCGACTGGTATGACCTCATCACCCGCAAGTCATCCTATGACACCAACCAATATCTTGCAATCGACGGCTCTCTTGCCAATGGCGGATACTATACTGCGTCAGTAAACTGGAAAAAAGCCAACGGACTTGACATCGTGAGCGGACGTGAAGAGTTTGGCGGAAGAGCGGCAATCTCGGCAAATGCCCTGGACAACCACCTTCGCATCACAGCCTCAATAAACGCCCGTAAGGTAAAAGAAAAATGGGGCGACGACGGCATGTTTGACACAGCGTTGGGCATGAACCCCACAATCCCCGTTTTCAACGAAGACGGCACATATTACCAGCCCACCTCCCCCACCGATGTGAAAAATCCGGTGCAGCAGCTCAAAGTCAATCAGTCGGAAGGCAACCGCACCTACATACTCGGCTCAGCCGATATAAAATACAACATCTGGAACAATGACTTCCACAATGTAAGCACTACCCTCTCCTATTCCTACAATTACAATGATTTAAAGAGCGACTATTACACCCCGACCACCTCAGGTGAATCATACTGGGGAGGATATGCCGGACGCGCCTCACAGCATTATCAGAAATGGTGGACAAACCGAGTGGAATGGATTGCCAACTATGGATTCCTTAAAGGTGACCATGATGTAAAGGTCGTTGGAGGATACTCGTTTGAGCGTTCCAACTGGGAGCAGATGTTCATGCAGAACAATAACTTCACATTTGACAAGCCGGCATGGAACGGCATCGGTTCAGGCTCCTGGCTCGGCGACGGCAAAGCCCAGATGTATGGAGGCAAGAGCCAGTCGACACTCATCGGTTTCTTCGGGCGTGTCAATTACTCCTGGAAAGGCATGATTATCGCATCGGCATCAATACGCCACGAGGGTTCGACCAAGTTCGGAACCGACAAGAAGTGGGGATCATTCCCTGCGGCTTCAATCGCCTGGGAAATGGCAAAGGCTCCTTTCCTTGCCGATTATGTACAGACCGTACAAAGCCTCAAGCCACGTATCTCTTACGGTGTGACGGGCCGAAGTGATTTTGACGCATACAAATCGCTTGCCACCTACTCGCCCAACGGGACCTATCTCATCGACGGCGAATGGATCACCGGTTACCGCCCGTCCAACAACGCCAACCCCGAACTGGGATGGGAAAAACTCTCAAGCGCCAACTATGGTATTGACTTCATGTTCTTTAACCGCATCTACGGTTCTATCGAGTATTTTGACCGTCGCTCCAATGATCTTCTCTACAATTACACCGCCCCGCAGCCTCCCTACGTTTATCCCGAAATCCTCGTCAACGTGGGCACAACAAAAAACACAGGTGTAGAACTCGCCCTGACTGTCGACGCCGTAGTCAACAAGCCTGTGACATGGACCACCGGCATCAACTATTCTTACGGAACGACTAAGCTCACGAAGCTCTCCAATGCCATCTATCAGGCATCATATCTTGACCTCTACCAAAAGCCCGGAGTCGGTACAAGCGAATATTTCTTCCGTGTCGAAGAAGGTGGCAAAATCGGTCAGTTCTACGGATATGAATATGCCGGAGTTGACGAAAACCATAACATGCTCGTCTACACCGCCGATGGCGAAAAGGTGACCGCAGCGTCAGCCGACCCCAAGGACAAACGATATATCGGTGACGGAGCGCCCAAACATTTCCTCACCTGGACCAACACCGTGAAATGGAAAAACTTCGACCTGAGCATGATGTTCAACGGTGCATTCGGATTCCAGATTTTCAACATGCGCAAATACGGCATGGGACTTAAAGGAAGCGGTAGTGACAACGTGCTGCGCAGCACATATCTGGAAGACCGCGACGTATGGTCAGGCGGTGGCGTGATTTCGTCATATTTCCTTGAGCGCGGCGACTATTTCAAGCTTGAAAATGTCACAATCGGTTATACCGTGCCCTTGAAAAACCGACGTCTGCTCGACACCCTCCGATTCTATGTGGCAGCCCGAAACCTGTTTACAATCACCGGCTATTCAGGCACCGACCCCTCGGCTGTCACCTCGACCGGCATTACACCGGGTATCGACGTAACCTCGGCATATCCGGCAGCAACCCAAATCACATTAGGAGCCACTATCCGATTCCGTTAATCTCAACATCTTGACACAATGAAAATATTGAATCATACAGTCGGTCTGCTGAGTGCGACCGCAATCGCTGTCGGGGCGTGGTCATGCACCGACCTTGATGAAGTGACTTTTGACCGAATAGACGCCTCAACCTATTATCAGGATGAGAATAGCGTCAAAGGCGCTGTGGCATCGATATATGCAAGTGCGACAAGCGGCTTCCTCGAATACTTCTGGTATCTGAATGAATTTCCCGCCGACCAGATAGCTTGGCGCTCATGGAATGGCGGAGCATGGGGATATGACGAGGCGGCAAAATTTGTCCTCTCCACCCAGACATGGAATTCGGAATCCGTAATCATCCGTCAGGCTTGGGAACACGCCTGGGAGACAATAGGACTCTGCAACACACTTATCAGCGACCTTGAGAGCCTGAACCCGTCGGCGATTGGAATGACCGACTCTCAGTTGCGGTCTTATATCGCCGAGGTGCGCACGATGCGAGCATGGGCATACTACAACAACTTTGAGCTTTGGGGCGGAGCCTTGCCTCTAAACATCTCGACCGGCAACGATATACCCGGCTCTGCCGACCCTGATTTCAACAAAGGCTGTGAGGTAATCTGGGACTTCATCGCCGGAGAGCTCGACGGATGCTGGAGCGACCTCGTGGCAGAAGATGGCTCAAGCGCCACCCGCAACCGCATGAATCAAGGCATGAACCGCATGCTTAAAATGCGCCTGCTCCTCAACTCTCAGATTTTCACCGGAGTGGACCGTTTCAAGGAGTGTGCCGAACTGTCGCAGGAAATCATCGACGGAGACTATGGCACATACAACCTTGCCGCCGATTATCGCGACATTTATGGAGTAAGCAACAATAACTGCTCTGAAGTCGTATTCGCTTTCGCCATGGAAGCGGGACGCATGACCAACAACAACCGCAACACCCCCTTCCTCCCGTATAACTACGATGAGATGTTTGATTTCTCATGTGACCAGGGCGGCTGGAACTGTGTCTGCATGGTTCCGTCAAAGGACAATACCGGTACACTTGTTCCTAATGCCGGAAGTGAAGGAGCCAAGAGCTTCCTGTTTGATTACGGTGATAAACTTGGAGCCCCGTTTGACCGCATGAATGACAAAGACATCCGCAAGCAGCCGTTCTCATGTGACGCTGCCGGAAACTGGAATGGAATCCTTGCGATGGGCGCCCAGATTAATTACCAGACCGGAGCCCCGGTTCTTGCCGATGCCGACCTTCAGGACAAACCGCTCATTTACGTTGACCAGGTGGGTACCTTCCTTAATCTCGGACGTAACCTTGAACCTGTCATGAGCCCCCGATGGGGTCAGACCAATTCAGGATTCCGTGTATTGCGCTATCCCGTCTACCCCTCTTCGGCAGGTATTGACTGGCGTGACGCCGACCAGGTTGAATTCCGCCTTGCAGAAGTATATTATACGCTTGCCGAGTGTAAACTGCGCAACGGTGACGCCAACGGCGCCAAGCAATTGGTCAATGATGTGCGTCAGCGTTATTATTCCGCTGCCGACGGCTCGGAAATCGAGAATCCCGGACCCGGCTTCAATGCATTCGATGCCGACTGGATGCTCAGCGAATGGGGACTTGAGTTCCTTGACGAAGGCCGCCGTCGCCGCACCGACCTGCGCCGCTTCGACAAGTTCACTCAGGGTCAATGGTGGTTCTTCGGTCGTGCGACTGAAAGTGATCGCGAAATGCCCGCCAAACGCGACCGCCGTTACGAATGGTATCCTCTCCCGCAAGCAGCCTTGATGGTCAATCCCGGGCTCGTCCAGAATCCTAACTATTAAATTATGCCAATATGAAGAAATTCAATATATTCAGTATTCTTTTTCTGATGCTTCTGCCATTATTGGCAGGATGTTCCAAGGATGAGATTATATTTGACAGCGAATTGCCGCGCTTTGAACTGCGTCCCGGCTATCAGTTACTTGAGGTAATTGTGCCACAAGGCACTCTCACTACCGACAAAATCTATATCATCGGTGATTTTAACGGCGGCATGGATGCTGTCGGCGACCCACGATGGCAACTTGAAAAAGCGTCGGACACCGACGTGAAATGGGGCGTTTATCTCAACCCCGATGATTTCATCGAGGGAAAATCACTTGCCGACGGATATACATTCTATTCAGTCGAGCAGGGCGAAGAGCGCTCTCTTGAAAATACCCCTGTGGTACACACCGAAGCTCCCGCCCTCGGCTCCCGCCTTAACGTAATCGTCTACCGCTGGGCCGACTATTTCAACAAGCCGGTCAATCCCGATGAGATTGTACATGACGGTTATGTAATCTATGTTGTCGACAACTCGGGCTATGATGAGCTCACCATGTATGCCTGGGGTGACGCAGAGGCGTTCGGCGGATGGCCCGGAATGCAGCCGACCGGAAAAGTTGAAATTGATGGAGTCAACTATAAATATTTTGACACAGGAGCCGCCAACGAAGGTCTTAACCTCAACCTTATTTTCAACAATAACGGCAATGGCAAGCAGCTGCCTGACTACAACGTGACTCTCAATCAGGATTTCTATCTTGAACTCACTCCCGATGCTGTCAATAACTTCGACCCGTCATCAGTGGTCACCCACGACGGCTACGCAATCTTTGTAGTAGACAATTCAGGATGGGATGAACTGTATCTTTACATGTGGGGCACGGTCAACGACCTCAACGGCGCATGGCCCGGCATGAGTCCTACAGGCACTCAGACAATCAATGGCGTAAACTACACCTACTTCGACCTTGGCGCGGCAAACTGTGATGCCGGACTTGAGGAACACCTCATACTCAACAACGGTAACGGCAAGCAGATTGATGACGTCGTAGTGTTCAACCTTGACCGCGACGTGTATATCGAACTATCGTCCAACCGTGCCGTGGAAATAGACCCCGATACCTATGTCCCCGGAGGAATTGTCGAACCGGAGCCCGAACCCGCTCAGGAATATAAGATCTATGTCCAGAACCTTACCGGATGGAATGATTTCTACATCTACGCCTATGGCGATAAGGAGATATTTGGCGGATGGCCCGGTGCGTCATCTTCTGAAACCGTAGAAATCGGAGGAGCTCAATATCTTGTATTCACTGTCGAGGGCAACGGCGAGACCGAAAATCTCATCTTTAACGACAATAACGGGACTCAGTATGATGCCCTGACAATAACGGTTGACCGGGACTATTATATCGTTGCCAACCCCGATGGCGCGAGCATCGTGGAACCGGAGGAAAACCGGTATAAAATATATATCGAGGACAAAACCGGCTGGAGCAACCTCTACGTATATGCCTGGGGCGACAAGGAAATATTCGGCGGATGGCCCGGCGTGCAGCCCGATGTGACCGAAACCATAGATGGCGTGACCTACAAGGTGCTGACCGTCGAGGGCAACGGCGAGACCGAAAATCTTATCTTCAACGATAACAACGGGTTACAATATGACGCAGCTACAATAACCCTGGATAAGGATTACACCATCGTGGCTAATCCCGACAAAGCTGAAATAAAATAAGACTATTCATGAACAAGATAACCTCAATTATTGCAACGGTGGCAGCTTTTGCCGCCACCGCTTGCACCTCTTATGAGATAGACATGCCTGCTAATCCGGCCGAGCCGACTGTGGGCAATGAAGTGTCGACCAACGTGATATATCAGGCAAACCCGCGCTTTTTCGGGACTAACGACTGCCTGAAAGGTCTGACCTCGCAGTTGACCCGCATTTCAGGAATGGACTGCGACATACTTTGGGTAATGCCGATTTTCGAGACCGGAGAGCTAAATGGCATAGGCTCGCCCTATTGTATCCGTGATTTCAAAGCCTTGAATCCGCGTTACGGCACAATGTCTGACATGAAGGAGCTTGTAAATACCGCTCACTCAATGGGCATGAAAGTGATTCTTGACTGGGTGGCAAATCACACGGCATGGGACTGCCCGTGGATCACGGAACATCCCGACTGGTATGTAAAGGACGCCGACGGAAATATCATCTCTCCTAACGGATGGAATGATGTAGCCCAGCTCGATTTCAGCAATCAGGAGGTACGTGCCGCCATGAAAGACGCGATGTTGTACTGGGTCGGCGAGCTGTCGATTGACGGATTCAGATGTGATTATGCCGACGGCGTGCCTCAGGACTTCTGGAGCAACGTCATCACCGACCTCAGGGCTTCCAATCCCGAGATGATAATGCTTGCCGAGACCGCCAATCCGGAGTATTACGCTGATGGCTTCAACATGATTTATGACTGGAACAGCTCGACTACAATATCATCCGTATTCAATGGAGGAAAACCCGCCGACGCAGTAAAAGAGGCTACAGAGGCTCTTGCGAAGGTCCCTGACGGAAAGTCGATACTTCGCTACGTTTTCAATCATGACGTCGCAGCTGAAAATAATGTAGCGACAATGTTTGGAAGTCCTGAAGGAGTCCCGGCGGCATATGTGCTTGCCTCAATGCTTAACGGAACCCCGATGATATATTCCTCTATGGACGTCGAAGGTCTTTCGGGCAAACTCTCGTTCTTTGACTATAAACAGCTTGATTTTTCATCAACGCTCTCTGACGTGTATAAGGCTATCAATTCTGCATTCAAAGCCTCTGCCGAAGTGCGTCGCGGTGAACTGCGTGACTTCTCAAGCTCGTCGGTCGTGTGCTTCACTCGTGCCATCCCGGGTCATAATCTGCTCGTAGCCGTAAATCCTACAGGCGAGCCGCAGAATGTCAAAACGCCCATCTCCATCGCGGGAGCCGCTATGACCAACCTTATCGACGGCAAAACGACGACAGCGCCCGTGGTGATTGAGCTGGATGCCTATAGCTATACAATACTGATGAATTAATCCCTCCCCCACGACTTCTCATGAAGAAATCCCTGATATCACTATCCATGCTTGCCGCCGCTTTGACAACTCCGGCGGCAAGCATCTACTCTCCCGACGGGAATCTGCATCTAAACGTCGATGTAGACCCTTCAGGAAAGCCTGTATATTCTCTTGATTACAAAGGCAAGACTGTCATAGCGCCGAGTCATCTCGGACTTAGAGCCGACGAGACCGACTTTTCCGACGGCTTCTCTATCGTCTCTGCCGACACCATGACAGTAGACCGCACATGGCAACCTGTATGGGGCGAATATGCCGATGTGCGCGACCATTTCCGTGAGCTTGCCGTAAGCCTGAAAGCCGACAATCCTGACCGCGCGTTGGTGGTACGTTTCCGACTGTTTGACGACGGTCTCGGATTCCGCTACGAGCTGCCGGCTCAGAAGAAGGCAAATTATCTGACCCTGAAAGAGGAGTTAACCGAGTTTAACTACACTGACGATCATAAACTCTTCTGCATTCCCGGTGATTATGACACTGACGAGTATTTATGGTCGGAAACCACATTCTCGGAACTGCCCGGGGCTCTGAAAAACTACGGCAGACATTCCGAAGCACAGCGCGTCGACGGCATGACAGTCCAGACTCCGCTGTTAGTCAAGACTGCCGACGGCATTTATATCAATGCCCATGAAGCGGCGCTTGACGGGTATCCCGCGATGCTGCTTGACGTCGACCCTGAAAAGTACGCGATGAAATCTCATCTTGTCCCTGACCGCCTGGGAGTGAGCGCATATCTTCAGTTGCCGTTCAATACTCCGTGGCGAACACTGATTGTCAGCGACGATGCCCGCGAAATCCTGTCATCACAACTTGTGCTGAATCTAAATGAGCCGTGCAAGATTGAGGACACATCATGGATAAAACCGATGAAATTCATCGGTGTATGGTGGGAGATGTTCACCGGTAACGTAAAGACATGGGCATATTCCGACGACTATCTTGCCAAACCGGGCATAACCGACTATACGAAACTCAAGTCAAACGACCGGCATCCGGCAAATACTGAAAATGTAAAGAAATACATCGACTTTGCAGCCCGACACGGCATTGACGGGGTGCTTGTCGAGGGCTGGAATGAAGGCTGGGAAGACTGGGCAAGCTACCGCAAAAACCGCCAGTTTCTTTTTGACAAGCCCTATCCTGACTTTGACGTAGACGCCTTGCGTGACTATGCAAAGGAAAAAGGAGTGAAACTTATCATGCACCATGAGACAGCGGCAAATGCAGCCGATTATGAGCTACAGCTCGACCGCGCCTTCAAGTTCATGAAAGATAATAATTACGACGCCGTGAAGACCGGCTATGTAGGAGCTGTCATCCCCCGCTCCGAGCATCATACATCGCAATGGATGGTAAACCACGTCCGTCATGTCATCGAAAGAGCCGCCGACTATCAGATTATGGTCGACAGCCACGAGGCTCCGCGCCCGACCGGTCTCTGCCGCACATATCCCAACTGGCTGGCCCAGGAATCGGCACGCGGCGGTGAGTTTGAATCATTCGGGGGTAATCCGCCGTCCCATACCTGTATATTGCCCTTCACCCGACTTAAAGGCGGTCCGATGGACTATACCCCCGGATTGTTTGAGACGCGGCTGAGCTACTATGGAGAGGGCAAGGAATCGCAGGCGGGGACAACCCTCGCCCGTCAGCTCGCATTGTATCTCACCATGCCCTCGCCGATGCAGATGGCTTGCGACCTGCCGGAAAACTACGAGCGTTTCCCTGACGCCTTCCAATTCATAAAGGATGTGCCCGTTGACTGGGCCGACTCCCGCTATCTTGAAGCCGAACCCAACAGATACATCACGGTAGCGCGTCTTGATAAAAATTCCGATAACTGGTATGTCGGTGCAATCACCGATGAAAATCCAAGGACTGCAACTATCGACCTTGGTTTCCTGCCTAAAGATGGAAAATATGAGGCAACCATATATGAAGATGCGCCTGATGCCCATTGGAAAAACAATCCGCAGGCTTACCGGATCAGGACGATTAAGGTAAAACCCGGAATGAAACTTCGTCAACCGCTCGCACCGGGAGGCGGAGCCGCAATACAAATCAAGAAAATTTAAATCGCTTCTATAGTCCGAGGTTTCAATAAGTACAATTTCTCAAAAAAGATTGCTAAGGTTAAAAATTTAAACAAATGTTCTTTATGCTGGCTTGCGTGTGAACGTAGGTCAGTATTTTTTTATCTGACCGCCATCGTGATAACCACGGAAGAATACAGCTCTTTCATCGTAGATTTCTCTCATCACGGGGATAACATTCAACCATTAAGGCTAAATATATGTTGTATATTGTAAAAGTGTCTGTTAACCCTTATGTACGATCTGGTTATTATTATTGCGCTGATACTCCTTAACGGAGTTTTTTCCATGTCGGAAGTCGCCCTTATTTCTGCCCGCAAATCCAAGCTTGCCGCCGATGCAAAAAGCGGAAGCCGCAATGCCGCAACGGCACTGAAACTTCAAAGCGAGCCTGACCGCTTCCTGTCAACCGTGCAGATAGGCATCACCCTCATCGGCATCCTCACCGGTCTTTTTTCCGGTGCCACCATAGCCACGGAGCTGGGCAATTACCTCGCGTCGTCGGGCATAGCGCCCAAGCTCGCCATGAGCCTGTCCAAAATCGTCATCGTGACGATAGTGACCTATCTCTCAATTGTCGTGGGCGAGCTTGTACCGAAACGCATCGGGCTTGGAAAAGCCGACACCATCGCCAAAACCGTAGCCGGACCGATGAAACTGCTCTCTATAATCACCTATCCGGTTGTGTGGCTGCTCTCCGTGTCGACATCTCTTCTCGTGAAGCTGCTAAACATAGGCAACAGCTCCTCGACAGTGACCGAAGAGGAAATCAAGTCGCTCATCAAGGAAGGCACCGATGCCGGTGAGGTAAGAGAAGTCGAACAGGACATCATGGAGCGCGCGCTCGTGATGGGCGACAGCCGCATCGACGCCATCATGACGAGCCGCAAGGATGTCGCGGCGCTCACAATAGGCATGGACGAAGAAAACATCCGCAAGGTGCTTGCCACCGACCTACATTCGACCTATCCCGTGTTTGACCGCGAGAAAGAAGAGATATGTGGCGTCGTGTCGTTAAAGCAGCTTATATTATCGCTCGGCTCGCCCGGTTTCAATATCGAGAAAGAGCTTACATCCGGACTGTGCATGCCCGACACCATGACTTTCTATGACGCGCTTGAAACATTCAAGACCTCCGGCGAACACACGGCTCTCGTATATGACGAGTATGGCAACTTCCAGGGTATCGTGACTCTACGCGACATCCTCGACGGACTTATCGGAAACATCGTGCAGGGCGATGAAGGACCGATGATAGTCAAGCGTCCCGACAAGGAGGAATGGCTCGTTGACGGGCAATGCCCCATCTACGACTTCCTTGAATACTTTGGGTGCGAAGACCTCTACAAGCCGTCAACCTACACCACTATCGGCGGTCTTATTCTGGAAGAGATGAAAAAGGTGCCTGTCGAAGGCGACCTCATCACATGGAATTGCTTCCGCCTTGAAATTGCCGACATGGACCGCGCCCGCATCGACAAGGTCGCGGTCGCCCGCACCACCCCCGACGCATAACCCCGATTACTTCTTTGACCTCCGCCAGGAGCTAAAGCATACCGAGAGTCCTAATTCGGCAGTAAACACCGGCGTAGCGGAAATTTTATATCTTTGACGACTCAATTCTTTCCCGCTATAAACATCGGTCAATGATGTCTGAACAGTAGACGAGCCGGTTGGCACAACAAATCCAAGGGAGGCTCGCAATCCTAAATGATGCCCCAAAATATACCATCCTGTCACTCTGGGGATCACGGTAAACATGCTATTACTACAATAATCAACCTGTAAACGACGCAGTTCATTGCGTCCTCGGCACTTCCCTAAATGTTCACCCTCTCCGGCATTTATCCAAGAAGAAACGCCAAGTCCCACCTCTGCCGACAGGAGAATATTCCTTATCACCATGCGGTATGTGGGAGCGACCGTAAAATATTGTATTCCGGCACACTTCTCTGAATCGTGATCAATATCCAAATAGCCGCTTTCAATCCCGAAATCTGCTATATCAGGCATCGGCACCATGGCTCCGGAAACCCGCCCATATTCTGCACTTACACCCCAATGTTGAAACGGATGCCAGAATATACCGAATCTAAATGAGAGTAAACTTTTCGTCAAATCGCCTCCTACATATCGGGGGTGGTCAGATGATATGGAGTTTTTCACCGCATATCCTACACCGAGAGAAAAAGATGCCCCATAACGGGTCTCGGCATAGATTGTGGAAATGGAATCAGTGGCACTTCCCTTTACCATAAACGTCACTATCAGCGACATCATGATTACTGTCACAATGCGTTTCATATCAAGGCAGTATTGGTAAGCATTACTCTTTCCGAAATATTTTCAAGGGTTTTGCCATCCCTGAACTCAAAAACGACCCGGAATTGAAACACCCCCGACAACGGCTCTCCATCAGGGACGTAAACAAGATAAAAGTCATATTGCTCACGGACACTCTCAACCGGTGTCACCAATCTTTCACCCGTAGCGTCATATTCAAAATAAACCGCCCGCGGTTCAGTGTCATTATCATGAAGACTTAACGGCACAAGACATCTAAAATCGTTCATTACTCTTGCATTTCCGTTAACATCAATCGCCGTAATCCTGATTGCAGTTAACGGCTCAGGCAACTGATTTACATCGCCACTGCTTTGCGACCAACCCGGAATGACCCTTATCACCAAAGCCCCGGCATAACATTCGCCCGACACTGACATAGGAATTTCCAGTGAATTATCACACAACACCACATCAATCGACTCCATCTTTTGCTCGACTACATAATCGACACATTGAGTCGTAAGCCATATCATTGATAAGACCATCGCAAAAGGTATCCTCGCGGTAAAACAAGACATTAACATAACACTTATTATATAATTTTATTAAAGACCACTCCACCCGTAAATTGAGTATTTCGAGTTAATTTCATGATAATCCACATAAGGAGATATATTCCATCGACTTTTCGAAGAGACTGGATGTTTAACGAAATCCCAACTACTTCTTTGACCTACGCCAGGAGTTAAAGCTCCATACCAGACCTACTGTCGCACTAAACATCCTTGGAGCATGAATCGACTCGCTATACGAATCGATTACCGTGCCCTTGTACGCATCAGTTACCGAATAATTGAATTTCATAGTTCCCATAGATATGGAACACCCTACTGAGGCACATATTGCAAGATTAATCTTGTTGCTGACAAAATACATTGCCGATATACGCGGGACTATTGCAAAGAAACCTGAACCATCTACAGTAGATGACATGCGTCTCACATAATTATTACCATCGTTTTTACACAAAAACTCAAAACTATGAGGATCAACCCGCATCACGACACCTAAACCTAACTCTCCGGTCAGCATCACCCGCTTGATTGCCACGCGATAAACCGGGGCAACAGTAAAATGAGCCTGACTCGTAGAATTGTCCTCTGCTGCTTCAACATACCCTCGATCAAAGCCAAAACATCCAACAGGAGGTCCTCCTTGTGAAGATCCGGCGTAACCCATTATATCAAATCGGGCATTAACTCCCCAGTGTCGTGACGGGAACCAAAAAAGTCCAAAATCCAACACGAACACCGGTTCACTAATATCGGTCAACATACATTTTGAAACACTCGAAACACCGGGATTTATAGATCGTCCACCACCAAGGCTATAATAGACGCCATATCTGTCATATCGAGACCGCTCATTATCCGATGCCGTGACCGTCATCAGTAATGCCGATAACATCCAAAAAACCACTACAAATACACGTCGCATAATCATGAAGGATTTACTAAATTTATACTATCTGACATCGCCACCAGGGCTCTTCCGCTTTCAAACATCAACATCACTTCAAAGCGGTAAATCCCCGTGAGCGGCTCCCCATCAGGAAGATAGACAAGATAAAACTCCTTTCCATAGGGCACATATCTTATCGGCTGTGTAAACCGCTCACCGCTATCATCAAATTCAAAATCAATTACTCCCATCTTATTTTGGGAAAGGGTAACGAGACTTTTAAAATCTTTCATAACGGTCCTATTGCCCTTGACATCTATTGCCGTAACCCGGATACCTGTCATGGCATCGGGCAAAATAAAACTATACCAAGTTTCGCTATTTCTTATATCATATCCATCCCAATCCAACAGCATCATTATCACCAGCGCATTTGACAGACAAGTGTCATCACAATATTCCGGAAATTTCGTTGAATTATTCCTCAGCATTACTTCAATCCCGGCTACCGGAGCGGTGACATCTTCTTCACGGATGCAATCGATTGAAAGCAGCAACAGCGCCACCACACTTATCCACAAAGTCTTTAATTTCAAAAAAGCTCTAATCATCTAACTTATATTTATTAATTATAATCCCTTCCACCCGTAAATTGAGTGATTTGAATTGATTTCATAATAATCCACATACGGAGATATATTCCATCGGCTTTTCGAAGAGACTGGATGTTTAACGAAATCCCAACTACTTCTTTGACTTCCGCCAGGAGCTAAAGCTCCATACCAGACCTACTGTCGCACTAAACATCCTTGGAGCATGAATCTGTCATGTCAAATAGCGCCACTATTCATACACAATCACCCATCCGCATGAGTCAAGCTGCTCACGAGTATATTCACGCCGCTGCAATACAATACTATCGTCATATGGCATTCCTTCCTTTACATCAAGAAAGAATACCTGCAACTTATCGCATAATTCAAATATTTCTTCGCGACCTATATAATAGGCATATTCTATATCTGACTTCGGTTTCACCTCCCATGTATAACCACATGGAGCAGGCAATTTCGTATCAGGAAAAAATTCGGAAATTGTAATCCATATCTCGTCATTACTATTATTTACCACTTCAAATATAAACTTGCTTTCTTCCCTCTCGTCATTCCAACCACCATAACAACATTGCAAGCTTATAAAAGGCAATATCATGAACATATAATTTTGCACATGCAATCGTCCCATACGCTTAAAAGCCAAAATGATATATTGAAAATTCACATTTAAATTCTTCATAATCCACATATTTATGTTTATTCCACTCTCTTTTCGGCATTAGAGGATTATCAAAATCCCACCCTCTCTTATTGTTCAAATAATTCATCTCAGATTTATAGAAATTTTCAATATACTTATTGAAATACAAAAACGCGAGCAAAACCACCCTCTTCCAAAATCCCGACTATAGATATATTAATAATGCATCCTGTTACCACCGGAAGAATTTTTAGGGAGAGCTGCATGTTAATATTGATTTAATGTGATTATGACGATTTTTGCAAATATATACAACCTTAATTACATATCCAAATAATATTTTGAAATTATTAAATTTATTTAATTTACCAGGCGTCGCCCGCACCGACCCGACACTTAGACCCCAGAGAAGAGCCGGTGATGAATGATAATGCACACACATTTTTTGGGGTCTCGCTTGCTTTTAATGTGTTAAAGCTATAACTTTATGCGCAAAATTTAATTTTATTTCCAACTATCATTCATCACAATCTACAACTGTTTTATGTCAACTCATAAAGTTTCAGCCTTAATATTCAGCATTTTATCAGTAGTCATTTTCTCTGCATGTAATAAACGTCCGGTAATCACGGCGCCCGAAGAAGAGGATGCCTATGGAATCGTCTACGAACTTGGAGCCACGGGAAAATTCCGGGAGGCTATAGCCGCGAGCGACTCGCTGCTTGAAAATTTTACTATGAGCGACACTCTCAGAGTGTATCTCATGATTGAACGCATAGTGGCGATGACTAATTCCGGAAATGTGGATGCAGCACTCGCATATTCCGACACTTTAGCCGAGTTCAGCAAGAAAAGCGGCATAAGCGAGGGCCTCATGCAGGCTCTGGAGATAAAGGGACTAAGCAACCGGCGAAAGGGACGCTTTGACGAAGCGAAAAAGTATTATGCCGAGGCAATCGAACTTGCACGTGCCGAGGGAAATGTCGATATGGAACAGACATTGTCAGACATGATGGGTATAGTCTACGCCGAGTCGGGACATCCGCTTGAAGCCCTGGAATTTGAGCAACGTGCGCTCTCGCTCGCCGAGAGTCTTGCCGACACCACAGCCATGATTTCGGCGGCAGCGTCAATCGGAGCATGCTACGAGAAGTTAGGTCAATACACCGAAGCAGTCGATTTTCTTAACCGGCATCTAAGCGCCTCGCGGGAGATGAACCCGGTCTACAGGATAAAATTTCTCACCCCGCTTTTCTCGTCTTATCTCGCGCTCGACTCAATCAATGCGGCTGAACGCTGCGAGGCAGAGATGGAGATTGCCGCCTCGGGGCTACCGCCTTACCATCAGAGTGCCGTAGCCGTCCTGACGGCAAAGTCACGGCTTTTAGCAAAAGAAAAGAGATACCGGGAACAGTGGGACACCTTCTGCCTGATAGACTCTCTCGGCACCCACGGAAAGTCGCCCGATATAATATTGACGGAGCGCGCCGAATGTCTCGCCAACATGAACGACTACAAAGGCGCCTACCTGCGCATGCAGAAAGCCTACGACGCGCTTGATTCAATACGCAAGTCAGACATCGACGCCGAGTTAAGCGAACTGTCGGTGCGCTATGACACCTACAGCAAAGAAATCGAGATTGAACGACTGTCGATGAGACAACGCACCCTCGCTGCAATCGCGACAGGATGCCTGTTTATCGTCATCATCGTCATCTTGCTTGCCGTCAACATGCGCCGTCGCCAGAGCCTGCGCATGGAGAGGGAGAAGCATCTCCAGTATCTTCGCGGACTTGAGCAGGAACGATGCAGGATGGCGCGCGAGCTCCACGACGACGTGGCGGGCGAGCTGGTAGGGCTACAGTTTGGCATCGACACCCTTTCCGCCGAAGAGCGCGACAGCCGCATCATGGATATAGCCCGCAAGGTGCGCACCCTCTCCCACGAGCTTATGCCGCCGCAATTCAAGGAACAGAGCTTCACCTCTCTGCTCGTTGACTATGTAGGGCGTCTCAACAGGCAGCACAGCCCCGGCTTTGTAGTGCTGACCGACGAAGGCACCTACGACTGGGAGGCTCTCCCGCCGGAACAGAGCCATGAACTGTACCGCATAACCCAGGAGGCGATTAACAATGCGCTGCGCCACGCCAAGCCATCCCGGATAACCATTACCCTTGACGGCAACGAACGCTTCTCGCTCACAATCGAAAACGACGGAGTGACAAAAGAGACGACCGACAGCGACGGCATAGGCATGCAGACTCTTAGGGCGCGTGTAGAGATACTCGACGCCGACATCTCCACCGCAATTCAAAACAGCAAATTCTCACTAACCATAACACAACGATGAAAACATTGCTTATTGTCGACGATCACCCCATTGTGCTCGAAGGAATACAGAGCGTGCTGTCAAAAAACGGCTTCAAGGTGCTGAAAGCTACAACAGCCGACCAGGCGATTGCAATCGCCGAACAGGTCAACGGAATAGACATGTATGTCGTCGACCTCTCCCTCAAGGAAGGCACCGACGGAATCACGCTTATCGAAACCTTGCGGGAAAAAGGACACTACCGGCCTACGGTCGTCTACACCATGCACGAGGAGCTATGGAACATATCCATACTGATGAAAGCCGACGTAGAGGGCATTGTGCTGAAAGGTGACAATATCAACGAACTTGTCTATGCCGTCAAGACCGTCGCCGAGGGCAACCGCTATCAGAGCGCAGCCTTTGACGAAAAGCGCAAAGAGGCGCTAAACACGACAGGCATACTCTCATCCAAAGACATCGAGATACTCCGCAGGCTCTCAGCCGGAGCCGGCAACCGCGAGATCGCCTCGGAAATGCAGATCAGCGAGAAGACAGTCGAATACCACCGCGCCAACATACTGCGCAAACTCCGGGCCAAGACCATGCTTGAAGCGACAAAGCGCGCCATAGCCCTCGGCATAGTCTACGTGTCGATGGTCACAGCCGTCATCATTCCACAGCCGGCTGCCGCCGCAGAGACCCTGCCCGAAGCTGTCGACCTCGGTCTAAGCGTGGATTGGGCCGACCGCAATCTCGGTGCCGACACCCCGCTTGATGCCGGCGGCTACTACGCCTTTGCCGAGACAGAGACAAAAGCGACCTACGACTGGACGACCTACATCCACTGTGCCGGCGAGATAGGGACCTGTCGGGACCTCGGCACCGACAACATCGCCGGCACACACTACGACCCCGCCACGCTGCTGCTCGGCGACGGATGGCGCATGCCGACAGCAGCCGAATGTGAAGAACTGGTGGATGCCTGCACCTTAGCCGGCGACCAATATGGCGACACCTGTGTCGTAACATTCACGGCCCCCGCCACCGGCAACCGCATCATCCTGCCACTCGCCGGCTACATGACCGGGGCGCGCCTGTACACATTCAACTCAGAGGGAGCCTACATGACCGGCACCTGCGAGTTTGAATCCTACGGCGATGAATGGAGCGACATCGGCAACATCGCCATGCTCATGAACAGCAATCTGGCTCTCATAAGCTATGGGTCGCCCCAATTGGGGGTCACCATACGCCCGGTAAAAGAAAAAGTCTCGACATCAGTCGCCCCCGCCCTGTCAGCCTCTCCCGCGACAGTGACGCAGATATACACTGTCGACGGCAAGCCCCTCGGCAGCTCAATAGAAAGTCTCCCGTCAAGCGGCATATTCCTGATTCTGATGTCTGACGGTCACTGCAAGAAAATCATAAAAAAATAATCCCGCCGCCCGCCTGACAAAGGCGGAATCCGACCGGTCACAACCACGCCTTAGGGCAATCCCTAAACCATCATTAGGGATTACACTAAGGCGTTCATTTTTAACACATTTCATCTTAATTTTTTGATATTTAATTAAAATAAAAACAATAACTTTAAGCACTGAAATGATAATAAACGACTAACCATCCATCACATTCTGACAATGAAAATTCATCATTATGGAATACCCTTGTCCGTGGCGGCATTGCTTCTGCCGGTGACACTCGGCTCCTGTTCCGATGACTTTGACCGCCCCGAAATGGCCTCACCAGAGGGACTCGGATTTGAATTCAGCGCGGTAATCGAGCAGGACAATTCATCACGCGCCGACGAAAGCGGATTTGCCGACGGTGACCGGTTCGGTGCTTACGTAGTCAACTACTCCGGAGGTCAACCGGGACAGCTCGCCCTCACCGGCAACCAGGTCAACAACGTGGCAATCGGCTACACCGCCGACGACAACCAATGGACACCCGCGACCCCCATCTACTGGCTTGACGACAAGACACCCGCCGACGTCTACGCCTACTATCCCTTTACCAACGGAATGTCGGATGTCGAGGCTCACCGCTTTGAAGTGAGCGCCGACCAGAGCATCGCAGGCTCCGACGGCGACATGGGCACATATGAGGCGTCAGACTTCCTGTGGGCAAAAGCGTCGCGCGTCGCCCCGGGCACCCGCATCAACCTCTCGTTCAGCCACCGGCTCGCCGGAGTCAAGGTGGTCCTGGAGCAGGGAAGCGGATTTGCTGAGGGCGAGTGGGAGAAGCTGCCGCGCACAGTCACGATCGACAACACAGTGCGCACAGCCTACATCGACCTATCCACCGGCACAGCCACGGTCAACGGCACGTTTGACCGCCATGTCACCATGAACTCCGACGCGACCGACAGCTACCGCGCCGTAGTCGTGCCTCAGAGTGTCGCCGCCGGAAAGACCACAATAGGCATCACCATTGACGGCACCGCCTACAATTATACCCGCGGCGAAGGCATGACCTACACCGCCGGAAAGCTCCATGTGTTCACCCTCAGGGTCGACAAGCAGGAGCCGTCGGGCGACTACGCGCTCTCGCTCGTCAGCGAAGACATCACCCCCTGGGAAACCGACAACTCCTCCCATGACTTCGAGGCAAACTCCTACCTCGTGGTCGATGTGCCTACAGCCGGAACTCTCAAAGAATGTCTCGCCAAGACAGGCGCCGACTTCTCGACAGTAAAAAACCTCAAAGTCACGGGACAACTCACTGACGCCGACTTCCGCTTCATGCGCGAAGAAATGTCGGAGCTTACGGCAGTCAACCTGAAAGAGGTAAAGATGGTGAACGTGGAATATAAAGTTCAGATCGAGGGTGCTGATTACTGGGATTGGCCCGACGATCATATGGACGACATGCTCCCAAATGAAGCGTTTTCAAATAAAGGCTCTATTCGCCGTCTTATCATTCCTGACGGAATCAAACGCATCGGTGCGCACGCGTTTTCTCATCTGCGACTGACATCGACACTGGTTATTCCGGAAAGTGTGACTTGGATTGACACCCGCGTGTTTGAATCAATCGGAGAAGAAGGCACAATAATATTGCCCAATTCCCTTGAACATATTGCAGAATACGCATTTCTTTATGCCCACGCCAATTTTGAGTTCAAACTGACCAACACGATAAAATATATCGGTGACGGAGCTTTTCAAGGAGCGACAGGCGCGACAGGAACCTTTAACGTGCCAAACAAAATTGAATATTTAGGTTCCCACGCCTTTGACGGTTGCGGTCACGACCTAACAGGAGACATTGTGATTCCTACAGGTCTTACGGAAATCCCTGACGCCGCATTTTCGACTCTCGGATTTTCACAGGGTACCAACCTGACTTTACCGGAGGGGATAAAAAGAATCGGTATATCAGCATTTCAGTCAATAAGATTCCTTTCATCCGTCAACATTCCTGAAAGCGTCACTACCATTGCCGGTTCGGCATTTAAGAACTCCCGAATTTTAGGAGGAGGCTTAAAACTACCCGAGAATGTAAAATATATCGGAAGAGCCGCATTTTCGACTTGCAACATTACGGGCACTCTTGAATTCCCCCGCTCGATGGATCTGGTGCTTGGCGGTGAAGGAGATAACGAAGGAGCATTTTGCGCCACCAACCTTGAAAAAATCATTATCGGCGACAATATATTACAGATAGAAAAAGGCGCATTCAGCAGAAACCAATCGTTAAAAAGCGTGGAGCTGGGTAAAAACGTGGGCTACATCGGCGACCGGGCTTTTGCTACCGACTCTTACCCATTTGGCATGTTGCCGGTAGAGACCGTCATATGCCATGCAAATGAGCCCCCGAAAGTAGGTTCAGATGCGTTTTTAGGAATATATTTTGACAAGTGTATCCTTGAAGTTCCTGAAAAATCGGTGGAGCTTTACCGCAATGCCGACGGATGGCGACAGTTCCAGAACATCACCCCCTATCATGAACTCGCGTTCAACATCCCCGACATAGTGTGTCTTGACAAGGGCATTACACGGGAAGGCGTTATACGCGCAGAAGGCTCATGGAGCATTATCGAATGTCCGTCATGGGTACACGTGACTCCCGACCACGCCGACTACAAGGAAAACCTTACAGTAAAAATAGATCCGCTTCCTGCCGGAGAAGAATCACGTGAAGGAGAGATTGTATTTAAACTTGATGACAAGGACTATACCACTTATACGACAGTCCGTCAACATTCCTATGAACATCTGCAAGATACAGAAATCATACTTCAGTCAGCAAGCGCGGGCAATGATGAAATTCCTATGTTCATTGTCGGAGAAGGCTTTAACGCTGACAACATTGTCAGCGGTGAATATCTTCGCGTCATGAACGAGACGATGGAGCAATTTTTCAGCATAGAGCCTTATAAGTCTTATCGTGATTACTTTACGGTCGCTACCGCAATCGCCTGCTCCCCCGATGAAGGCACAGGTGACGTTTTATCGACAAAAATCAATTGTTTCGCCACTGACGCCGTAGAGCCCGACAGCCGACTGCTAAAAGAATATGCAGCCAAAGTATCGGCGCGCGTCGGCAACAACATGGGCAATGCTATTATAATCATGGTCTCCAACTATAACTGTTTCCACGGATGGTCAGACATTCACGACGACGGCTGCTCAATGGCAGCTATCGGAAGAGTCGATGACATCTATCCTTACGACCAGCGAGGACTCGTACAGCACTTTGCCGGAGGAGAGGCATTTGCAGGGCTTGGCAATGAAATGGTGACCCATTTCGAGCATATAAAAGGCTGTACATGTCCGGCATGTTCATCCCTCGGCAAATTCAATTCGATGAAAAGCCGTGGATATTTTGCCAATCTTACAATGTCGTCCAAGATGTCAGACGCGCCGTGGAATGAGTTTATTTTCCATCCGAAATACAGCTCTATGGTAGATATGTGGGAAGGCGGCTATAACCATATACGCGGTGTATGGCGCTCCGAGGCAAACAGTGTGATGAACACTTATATCGCTTATTTCAACACTATTTCAAGATACACAATCTACAAAGAAATCATGCGCAGGGCGGGACTCAGCGCCTCTCTTGACGAATTTATTGCTAACGATAAAATCGAAATACCTCAATAATGAAACCGAATTATATATATCTAAGCACATTCCTGTTGCTTGCGCTACCGTCATGTACCGACGACTCCATAAGCGGTGACGGGCTTCCGGGCGACGGCAGCAGCAAAGAGGTCAGGCTACAGGCATCTATCGACCAGACCAATGTCTCGCGTGCCGATGACTCCGGATTTTCCGACGGTGACCGCATAGGCATCTTCGCGGTCAATTTTACCGACGACACCAATCCCGGCACTCTCACCCCCGCCGACAATCTTGCCAGCAATGTAGGCTTCTCATTCAACGAGGCTTCCAATTCATGGGAGGGCGACCGGCAGCTTTATTTCAAAGACGACAAGACCCCGGTCGACTTCTATGGCTACTACCCCTATGACTATGACATGGCGAAAGTCGAAGCCTATCCGTTTTCCGTGCAGAGAAACCAGGCTGCCGAAGCAGCGGGCAACAGGCTGTCAGGCTATGAAGCCTCCGACTTTCTCTGGGCAAAATCGGCAGGCGTCACTCCGGCTACTCCGCTCGTCACCCTGACCTTCAAGCATATTCTCGCCGGCGTACAGGTAACGCTGGTAGAAGGCACAGGATTTGAAGAAGGCGAATGGGCTATGCTTGACAAGTCGGTGCTTGTGGCGGGAACCAACCGCGACGCGACAATAAATCTCGCTACCGGCGAGACTACACTTGCAGGAGAAGGTGACGACAAGAGCATCATCGCCAATCCCTATAGAGACGATTACCGCGCAGTCGTAATCCCCCAGTCAGTCGAGGCAGGCAATACATTGCTGTCAATAACAGTCGACGGGCAGAGCTATGAGTTTACCAAGGAGATGACTATGACTTACCTTCCTTCAAAGCTCCATAAGTTCACTATCCAGGTTGAAAAGCCACTCCCCGAAGGAGATTTTGAATTCTCGCTGCTTGACGAAGCAATTACGGCATGGGAAAGTGACCTTACATCCCATAACGGCAGCGCCAAGGAATATATAATAGTAAATGTCGCGGAAGCGGGCGGTCTTGAAAATGCTATCAAGGAAGCAAAGCTCACCCCGTCGGAGCTGATTAATCTAAAAATCACAGGAGAGCTTACAGCGTCAGACTTCCATTTCATGCGCACAAATATGAAATATCTTGAAGCACTGAACTTAAAGGAGGTGATTTTACGTAATTGCGAACTTGAATGGGGAGTTTTTGATGATTACGCGCTACCTAATGATGCATGCAACGGCTTGCGCCATCTTACTTCTATCGTCCTTCCTGACAAGCTAATCAAGATAGGCAAACTCGCATTTAGAAACACCAATCTTTCAGGCTCATTGGTGTTACCGGAAGGACTTGAATACATCGGCAACAGTGCTTTCGACAATTGGCAGGATTACTCTCAGTCAAACACAAATCTGTCAGGCACATTAACCCTGCCTACAACCCTTAAACACATTGGAGCCAGCGCTTTCAACAATTGTGATTTCACCGGGACACTCGTGCTTCCCGAAGGGCTTGAATACATCGGAGAAGGAGCCTTTTCACATTGTGAAAACATGACCGGCGAACTACATTTGCCATCGACTGTGAAAGTATTGGAACGCCTTGCATTTGTAGACACCAAATTCAAGGGTAATTTCGACATCCCAAAGCATCTGACTGAGATAAAACCTTTCTTTTTCTCAGGCATGACATCGTTCACCTGGCCCGAAGCTCCGACTTCCATTGCGGAAGAATCTTTCTGGAACACCTCGCTGAGAGGCGACATCATAATTCCGGAAACCATAACCCACATAGGAAGAGCCGCTTTTGCAGGTACCAATTTAAGCCACATCGTGTTTCCGCAAAATCTGGAATTCATCGAGCAGGACGTATGTTCCTGGAATAAATCTTTGCAAGACACGGTTGTCATCCCTCCATTGATTGAAACAATTGGCGAACGTGCCTTTGCGGAGTGCGAAAAACTTGATGCGGTCATTTTGCCTAAAAATCTTCAGTGGATTAGAAACGAGGCATTCCGCAACTGCTACTCCCTGAGCTACATCCATTGTCAGGCGACAGTGCCTCCTATGCTTGAGGAAAGCGCGTTTTATGGCGTCAATAAAGACAACTTCACTGTAGAAGTGCCCGAAGAGAGCGTCGACGCCTATCGTAATGCTCCCGGATGGAGAGAATTCAAGCGCATAGCGTCTTACCGCAATTTCATTGCCCGTCCGGCAAAATACAATGTACTCAACAAAGGCGGGAAAAAAGAAATTATCCTGAACGCCGATGCCGAATGGGAATTGGTAGATATACCTTCATGGTGTCACCTTGACAAGACTTCAGGCACCCAAAAGACTACCCTTACCCTCACTGTCGACATGATGGCTCACGGTCAGGGCAACCGCACGGGAGAGATTTCATTCCGCCTGAAAGACTCCGAAGAGCATGTCACCCACATAAATATAGGTCAGTATGACTACGAGCATGATGAAGACAGCTACGTGCTGATCCAGAAAGCGACAAAAGGAGAAGGCATAGATCTATTCTTCTGTGGCGACGGCTACGATGCAATCGACATTTCCGCCGGACTGTATCTGCAGGACATGCAGCAGGAGATGGAATATCTCTTTGCGGTAGAGCCTTACACAACCTATCGTGAATACTTCAACGTCTACACATCATTTGCAATGTCGGAAGACAGTGGTGTCGAGACGCTTAATACATGGCGCACCACAAAATTCCATACATGTATCGGCGACGGCAGCACCCGATTGTCCACTTCATGGATGGATGTATTGAACTATTGCAGTGAGACAGTGCCGCCAATAACCGACAAGACCAATCCTGCCGTGGGTGCGATTCTTGTAGTAAACACCAATTTATATGAGGGCATAACCTATAGTATCGGTGATAGCAATACATTCTGTGCGGTTGTCACAAAAAGTACCGAAGAATATCCTAATGACGCACGCGGATTGATTCAGCACGAAGCCGGAGGTCACGGTATAGGCTGGCTCGCTGACGAATACATGTATCACGCCGCGTTTTTACAGAAATGCACCTGCTCTTGTTGCGGACACGTTGAAGCGTTGAAAGAAAACCATGCTACCGGTTTCGGACTTAATCTCTCATTGACCGGACGATATAAAGACGTGCCGTGGAGCCACTTGATTTTCAATCCTGATTACGGTGACATTGTAGACATATATGAAGGCGGATATTTCCACACACGCGGAGTCTACCGCTCCGAACATAATTCTTGCATGAACAACAATGTGCCATATTTCTCGACCTGGAGTCGTCAGCTCATAGTGCAGCGTATCATGAACTGGGCGGGCGAGGAATTTACTCTTGACAACTTCTACGCAAATGACAGCCGCGAGACCGGGCGTGACTTTACTTCGACAAGCCGAAGCGGAGACATCAATGTCTATACCCCGACACGCCATCGCAACGCTCCCGTAAGAATCAACAACTATAAATTTGGAAAGAAAGGAGCTAAAAGATGAAAACCGCAATTAAACATATAATTACCTACTCTCTTCCACTGATGCTCGCGGCATGTGCCGAGGACACTATCGACATGCCCGGCTCAGTCAATGAAAACATGCCGATAAGGCTTGGCGCCGCTTATCCTACAGCGTCAAGAGCATCGGACGCCGGCTTTGAAGACGGTGACAACATGGGCGTATATGTCATGGACTATCAGAACGACACGCCTCAGGAGATTACCGGCGATGACATACACGCCGACAACGTAAAGTTCAAATTCAACGGCTCTGACAACTCATGGTCAGGGGCGACTGAAATATATTGGACTTCAAATACCACGCCTGTAGATATTATCGGGTATTATCCATTCATGTCCACCATTGACGACGAAACGTCAATTCCATTTTCGATAGCCCGCCGACAAGACCTCTCCGGCAACGAAAATGAACCGGGCGGCTATGAGGCTTCCGACTTTCTTTGGGCGAAAGCCTTGAAAGTGATGCCTACCTCATCAAGAGTCAATCTGACTTTCAGCCATCTCATGGCGGGAGTTCGCGTAAATCTTGAAAAAGGCACAGGCTTTGAAGATGACGAATGGAGCAGCCTTGACAAGACCGTACTTGTCTCAAATATTGTCCCTGACGCTACAATCAATCTTGCCGAAGGAGAAGTCACGGCAGGCAATAACTCTCCCGTCAGCGTAACCCCCTATGAATTCAATGGCGAGTGGAGAGCTGTAGTTGTCCCACAGACAGTAAACGCCGGAGCTACAATTACAGCAATCAGTGTTGACGGTATAAGTTATAACCTCATCAAAAACGAGGCGATGACTTACGTGGCGGGAAAACTCCACTCTTTCACAATCACCGTAAACAGGAGTGAGCCAAACGGGACGTTTGAGTTTGTTGTCACTGACGAGGCGATAACTCCGTGGATTGACGACGTTGAATTTCGCGACGGAATAATGCGCGATTATATCGTAGTTGATGTCGAAAAACGCGGGTCGCTCGCCGAGTGCATAAAAACGCTCGGACTAAATGAAGAAGACATTCTGAACCTGAAACTGACAGGTGAACTCGACGAGCAAGACTTTAAATACTTGCGCGAAAACCTTGATTTTCTCAAATCACTTAACCTTTACGATGCGGAGGTGTATGCCGAAGACAAAAAGACGGTAATTCCTGCCGGGGCTTTATCAGGTAAGGCAACATTGAACCATATCGTGTTTCCAAGACATCTCACGATAATAGGCAGCTGCGCCTTTACCGACTGCGGGCTCATGGGCGACATGATTATTCCCGAGGGAGTCACTCATCTCGGAACAGGAAACGACCTGGACGGAGCCTCTCCGGGACACTGGGGCGGCGGTGCCGGCGTTTTCACAAATTGCGCCTCGCTTGTCGGCAACCTGTCACTTCCCTCCACCCTTGTATTTATCGAGAGCGGAGCTTTCTGCCGCGCGCCATTGTCAGGCGAACTGATTATACCGGAAAGTGTAAAATTCATCGGCTCCATAGCTTTTGACAACACAAAATTCACCGGTGCGCTAAGTCTTCCGGAGAATATTGAAGAAATCGGTATCGGCGCCTTCTATGGAGTCCCGTTGACCGGAAATCTTACCATTCCGCAGGGAATAAAGGTAATCCGCTCACAGACATTTACAGGCGGAAACTACTCGCTGCTATCGCTTCCTGAAGGAATTATCGAGATAAACGAACAGGCGTTTTTGGGATGCGGATTCAGAGGTGAGCTCAAGCTACCTTCTTCGCTCAGGTTTTTAGGCAACAATGCCTTTGAAAGAAATAATTTTTCAAGCATCATCTTCCCTGAACGGTTATCTTATATGGGGTCGCAATGTTTTGCCTACAACTCCCGTCTCTCCGGCCCGATAACCATTCCTGACGGAATCACGGCAATCAATCATGGCGCTTTTGTTTCATGTACCATGCTTGACGAAGTTATCATCGGGGAGAATATCAGCAAAATTGAAGGCGAAGCCTTTGGCGGCTGTTACAATCTCACATCGATAGTAGTAAACAATCCCGAACCGCCACTATTGACTACATATCAATTCGATAGCAGTATTCGTGATGCATTCTACATGGTGCCCAAAGACAATTTCACACTTCAGGTGCCGGAAAAATCAGTCAGCACATATGCAAGCACTGCCGGATGGTGCGAGTTCAAGCGCATAGCAGCCTACTCCAATTTTGTATGCCGCCCGGCAAAAGCATGCGCTCTCACATCCCGCCACCAGGAAACTCTGGTTCTTAACAGCGACGGTGACTGGGAAATCACACATCAGCCCGACTGGTGTACAATTTCACGCACCAGCGGAAGCGGCAAGACCGAGCTTACCCTTACAATCAACGAAATGTCAAAGGGTTCAGGCAACCGCACCGACTATGTGGAATTTTCACTGAAAGGGACTGAATTTACTACAAGATGCAATGTCAGTCAGTATGACTACCTGTATGACGAAGATGAGTGTGTGACACTACGCAGTGCCTCGCAAGGCGACGGAATTGACATTCTTTTCGTGGGCGACGGTTTTGACGGGGCGGCAATTTCCGAAGGCAAGTACCTTGACCTCGTAAATGAACAGATGGAAGCATTCTTCGGTGTCGAGCCTTACAATACTTACAAGGACTATTTCAATGTCTATGCCTGCATCAGTCTGTCACAGGAAAACGGAGTCAACACAGCCAATACATGGCGAAACACACGTTTCACCACTCTGTTCACCAATGACTGCAGCGGGACTACAGGCAATCTTATCCACGATGATATTGACGCAGTGTTTGATTACGCGGTCAAATATTCGCCGTTGACCGCCGACCGCATGCCGAAGTCACTGATAATCATGGCTCTTAATTCTGACGAATATGGCAGTGCGACAACATTGACATGGAATGGAAGTGCTATTTCAATATGCTGCGCCTCGTCTGATCCATATCCGATGGATACACGCGGAATAATCCAACACGAGGCATGCGGACACGGTTTTGGCAAACTTGCCGAAGAGCGCATTGTAAGAAACCGTTATCTGACAGCCGGAGAGAAACAGGAAATAGAGGATCAGCACAGTCGCGGCTGGTATCAGAACATATCTACCACAGGCAAAATGTCTGACGTTCCCTGGAGCCACTTTATCTTCGACCCGCGCTACAGTAACTCTGTAGATGTATTTGAAGGTGGTTTTGGCGCCACACGAGGCGCTTACCGCTGCGAGATAAACTCCTGCATGAACTATGGCATCCCCTACTTCAACGCCATCAGCCGCCAGGACATCGTAAGGCGCATACTTGAATATTCGGGTGAAGGATTTACAATGGAAAAATTCTATGCCAACGACTCCGACAAGTGGGGCACTACCTCGACAAGCCGAGCCGCAATGGTTGACGATACTGAAAGCTACGTGGCGTCGGGCTCACATCATCCGGTAAGAATAGTCAAATCGAATAAATATTAAACAATCATGAAATCATATCACAACCTGCTCCTGCTCGGAGCCGCTGCAATGATGGCAGCATGCTCATCGGACAATGCGCCCGATGTTAACAATGACAATGAGATAGCATTTATATGCGATTACGAAAACTCATCACGCGCGACTGACAGCAACTTTGAGAGCAACGACCGCATAGGCATCTATATGGTAGCCGAGGGCAGCACCCTGCAAGTGGGCGGAAACGAGCTTAACAACGAGCTGTTCACTTTCAACGGCACAGAGTGGAAAGCGGCGCGAAAGGCTTACTGGAATGAAGGCAAGCACACAGTCTACGCCTACTATCCTTATTCAAAAACGGTAGATGACACCGAGGACTATACATTCACCGTCGCCACCGACCAGTCAACCCACGAGGGCTATACCGCATCAGACTTTGTGTGGAGCAGCAAGGAGGATGTAGAGGCATCGGCATCGCCCGTGAAACTCACATTCGCCCACCGCATGAGCAAGGCGATAATAAAGCTTGAGAAGAGCGAGGATTACGAGGGGGAAATACCCTCCGATTGTCAGGTTTATGTCCACAACACCGTAGCCACCGCGTCAATCGACCTGTCGACGGGCGGTGTGTCAAAAGACCCCTATGCCGAGACCGCATCGATACAGGCTCAGAAAATCACCGACACGGAATTTCAGGCTATTGTGGTGCCGCAGAATATCGAGTCGCGCCGTCCGCTCGTAGAGGTTGTCACCCAGGGTGTCAGCTACCTCATGGAGGGCCGACTTTCGTTCAGGCAGGGCTATAGCCACACTATCGTGGTGACTCTCAGCAAGAATCCTTCACAGACAAAGATTGAAATAGGCGGCTCGATAGGCGGCTGGAACTGATAACTCAAATATTATGAATAAACTCACCACACTTGTATGTCTCTTTGCAGCGGGTATCGGCACTCTTTCTGCCGCCACCCGCTACAAAGGCGACTTCAACAATGACGGAAAGGTGGATCTCGCCGACATGGTTGTGCTCGCAAAGGCTATCAACGAGGAGAAGACCGACCGGTCGCTCCATGACCTTAATGCCTCAGGCTCCGTCGATGACGCTGACCTGCATTGGCTCGCCGACCTGATTATATCAGGGAAACTCATCGAGGATGTCGGAATAAATATCGGCATAGGAGGATGGGATGACGGAGGTGAAGACTTCGGAGGTACTGTGGGCGCCGCCTACAGCCGTGCCGCAGGCGCGCAGGGATTTACCTTTTTTGCTGAAAGTCCGAGATATGACTACGGTAACAATGTGACATACGTCGACTTCGGGCTTAAATCTGATTCAGAAACGGGCAATATCTGCGCCGTCTGCTTCAAGCTGCGTGTCTCTGACGCTGACTTTCCGGCGGGAGACTTTGTAGAGCTTTACGAGGCAGCAGTGGCGGGTCACGGCATATATGGCAAACCCGTAATCGAAAGCCGCTCTCCTGAAGAGAAGGAATTGCGTTTCATCGTGTTTTCACCCTCTCTTGACGCCATTGCCGATGACTCGGCGCCGATAGGACGCCTGAAATACAACCTCTCGGAAAGCAAGCCGGGAAGCTTCACAATCACGGAGAGCCACGCGATAGTCAAGGGGAGCGACAACGTATGGGAAATTGATGGAAGCGGCAATAGCTTTGCCGACATGTGCTACCGCCCCTTGTCATCAATATCAATCGAGCATGACGGGACTGAGGAAATAGCCGTGGGCGAGCAGAAAGAGCTCCGGGTAATCTTCAATCCTGATGATGCTACCGACAAATCAGTCGAGTGGAGCAGTGACAACACTGATGTCGCCACAGTCGATAACTCCGGCGTAGTCACTGTCAACGATAAAGGCACGGCGACAATAACCGTCAGGACCCTTGACGGCAGCAATCTTGAGGCAAGCTGCATGATACAGGGCGTGCCCAATATAATTACCGGCATCATGGATGCCGAGTCAGACAGAATGCCTGTCGACATTTATTCGGCTAAGGGCATACTGCTTCGTAAAGCAGTGGATAAGAATGAGGTCAACTCGCTGCCCGCAGGACTGTATATACTGCGTAGCGGAACAAAATCATATAAAGTCGTGAAATAACATCTCGAAGATAACCTCAAAGCCCATTGAGAGTAGTGGGAGACTTTGCCGGTCGCTGTCGCGGTCGGCTCAAGTCTTCCACTTTTTTATCGGCGTGCCGAGGGGATTATGATTTAATCTGATTTCAATGATTATTTTTACAAAAAATACAATATATTTCACAAATTCATACAATATTTGATTTTATCCTTATCGAGGCTTAAACATTACATTTTGTCAACGATTTATCGCACACTATTATAAATGATGTGCAATAATGACATTTTTAGCACAAAATGAAAACTCATTTATAAAAAGATTGTTTATCTTTGCGTACAAGCGAAAGTTAAAATTATCAACTATTACGAAATTTATCTAAGGTATATATATATATGGATCATATAAAACAAGTCGCCAAAAGAATGAGAGGGCTGCGCGATGCTGTAGACATGACGGTCGAGGAAATGGCAGCGGAGTGTGAAATAGATATCGAGCTGCTCAAGGCATATGAGAGCGGTACCACCGACATACCTGTCAGCTTCCTTCATCGCCTCGCCGCTACCTTCGGCGTAGAGCTGACCGCCCTGCTCTTCGGGGAGGAACCGAAGATGAACTCTTATTATGTGACACGCTCAGGCAACGGAGTGAAGGTAGAGCGCACCAAGGCATACAGCTACCAGGATCTTGCGGCAGGATTTCAGCGCAGAATCATGGCTCCGTTCATAGTGACCGTGGAGCCTGTCGCACATGACACTCAGATGACACTTAACACCCATGACGGTCAGGAGTTCAACTATGTGCTTGAAGGCGAGCTTGAAATATCGGTTGCCGGCAAGGTAATCACCCTGCACGAGGGCGACAGCATAATGTTTGACGCCCGCCGACAGCACGGATTGCGCGCGCTCGGCGACAAGGCGGTGAAGCTTATCGCGATAATATCCTGACGATACACGAAGATATCTACTACTACAGTCTATAAATTACAGCACTATGCTTGAAAAATTTCTTGATAAGACCAAATTTGAGTCCTATGAGGACTTTATGGAAAATTTCCACGTGAATGTGCCGGAAGATTTCAATTTCGGCTATGACGTGGTTGATGCATGGGCAGAGAAAGAGCCCGATAAACCCGCCCTGCTATGGACCAATGACAAGGGCGAGAAAATCCAGTTTACATTTGCCGACATAAAGCGCGAGAGCGACAAGACGGCATCGTTTCTACAGTCGCTCGGCATAGGCCGCGGCGACATGGTGATGCTCATCCTGAAGCGCCATTATCAATTCTGGTTCTCCATCATAGCGCTCCATAAACTCGGAGCCACAGTCATCCCCGCTACCCATCTTCTTACAGAAAAAGATATCGTATACCGGTGTAAGATGGCAGGTATAAAAGCAATCATCTGCACAGGCGACAAGGTGGTTGTCGACCATATCGAGAAAGCGATGCCCTCATGCCCGACTGTGAAGGCACTCGTATCGACGGGACCTCTGGTGCCGGAGGGATGGTATGACTTCAACAAGTCAATCGACGAGGCAAAACCGTTTGTGCGTCCCGAGAAGGTCAACAGCAATGACGACATCTCACTGTTGTATTTCACATCGGGCACCACCGGAGAGCCGAAGATGGTGGCTCACGACTTCACATATCCGCTCGGTCATATAATCACGGCAAGCTACTGGCATAATCTGTCGGAAGACAGCCTGCATCTTACACTTGCCGACACAGGCTGGGGCAAGGCTGTGTGGGGCAAGCTTTACGGACAATGGATTGCCGGGGCAAACGTGTTTGTCTACGACTTCGAGAAGTTTGAGCCGGTGGATGTGCTGCATATGATTCATAACTACGGCATCACTTCATTCTGTGCGCCGCCTACCGTGTTCCGGTTTCTCATACGCGAAGACCTGTCAAAATTTGACCTGTCCACTCTCAAATACTGCACTATCGCAGGCGAGGCGCTAAATCCGAAAGTATATGAAGAATGGCTGCGTCTCACCGGCATAAAGCTGATGGAAGGCTTCGGACAGACCGAGACCACGCTTACCATAGCCACCTATCCATGGCTTGAACCCAAGCCGGGCTCGATGGGCAAGAAAGGTCCGCAATATGACATTGACCTCATAGCCCCAGACGGACGTCCCGTGGAGGATGGCGAACAGGGTGAAATCGTCGTGCGCACTCACGGTAAAAAGCCGCTCGGACTGTTTAAGGAATATCTCCACGACCCCGAGCTGACCCATGCCGCATATCATGACGACATATATCACACGGGCGACGTGGCATGGCGCGATGAAGACGGTTACTTCTGGTTTGTCGGCAGGACCGACGATGTGATAAAGTCATCAGGCTACCGAATCGGCCCGTTTGAAGTGGAGAGCGCGCTTATGACCCACCCTGCCGTCGTGGAATGTGCCATAACCGGAGTACCCGACGAGATACGCGGTCAGGTCGTGAAAGCGACAATCGTGCTTGCCAAAGACTATCTTGAACGCGCCGAACACTCGGCCGAGGACCTTATAAAAGAGATCCAGAATCACGTGAAACGCGTCACCGCGCCTTATAAATACCCGCGTATCGTGGAATTTGTCAAGGAACTGCCCAAGACTATAAGCGGAAAAATCAGGCGTGTGGCTATACGAGACAACAATAAAGAAAAATAATCGTTTTCTTATATATGTCACGACACGCTTATAAACGCATAGCCATAAAAATAGGCTCCAATGTGCTCACCCGCCCCGACGGCACCCTTGACATCACCCGCATGTCGGCTCTTGTCGACCAGATAGCCGAGCTTCACCGCAAAGGCATAAGGGTCATCATGATTTCATCGGGCGCTGTCGCGTCAGGGCGAAGCGAGCTTCACCTTGGCGACAGGCTTGACTCGGTATCGGCGCGACAGCTCTATTCGGCGGTAGGACAGGCAAAGCTTATCAACCGCTACTATGAACTGTTTCGCGACCACGGCATAGCCTGCGGACAGGTTTTGACAACAAAAGAGAATTTCTCCACACGCCGCCACTACCTGAACCAGAAGCACTGTATGGAAGTGATGCTCGCCAATAATGTCATTCCTATTGTCAATGAAAATGACACTGTGTCGGTGACTGAACTCATGTTTACCGACAATGACGAGCTGTCAGGGCTCATCGCCTCGATGATGAACATGCAGGCACTTATAATACTCAGCAATATTGACGGAGTATATGACGGAGACCCGTCAATCCCGGGCACCCGTCTCATCACCGACATCAGGGAAAATGATGACGCCTCAGGTGGCATAACCGAATCGCGTTCTTCCCTTGGAAGGGGTGGAATGGCGACAAAATACCGCATAGCCACTAAAGTGGCGGCTGAAGGGACAGCGGTTATCATTGCCAACGGCAAGAGAGAAAATGTGCTTATCGACCTCCTGACTCCGGAGAAGGATGTGCCACACACCCTTTTCCATCCGTCGCCGGAAGCCGCTTCCGGTCTAAAAAAATGGATAGCCCACAGCGAAGACTTCGCCAAGGGAAATATCATTGTCAACGACGGTGCGGCTGAAGCCATCCTCTCGCCGGTAAGAGCAAGCCTGCTGCCTGTAGGGGTAACTTCAATTGACGGAAACTTCGAGGAGGGCGACATTGTCAGCGTGAGCCGCGCCGACGGTAAAATCATCGCCTGGGGCAGAATAGGCTATAATGTTGATGATGCCCGCAGAGTAGCCGGCGAACGTGAGGCAAGACCTCTCATTCACAGCGACTACCTTTATATCGATTTATAATAACAACACTTACAAATAAATGAAACGCTTATCACTTATCATGATTGCGCTGACAATATTGTCGGCTGTGGCATTTGCCACTGAAAAACTCACTGAAGTAAACGGAGTGAAATTTGGATGGAAATTTGACCGCTGCGACCTCGCACTAAGCAATGTGGAGAACAAGCAGACCAGAACAGATGGTGAAGAGACAAAAATATCTTACGGACCGGCAGTGTGGGGACATATCGAATGGACCGGCAGCGTGCTTGACTTCTATCGCGACAAGCTATATCAGATTGGTTTTTACAAAACATCAGCCACCGACGACATGACCGCCTACGAGCAGACCAAGACAAGACTCTCAGCCGCTTATGGCAAATATGCCCAGCTGAAAGGAGAGGATGAAAAATTGATGTGGCGCGCACGCAACGGCAATCTTGCAGTGCTGCAATACGCGGAAGAAACCACTCCCGACGGCAAAAAGCAGTATTCAACCTACCTGTTTTTTGTTGACCACAAGGAAGTGCTCAAGAAAGCCAAAAATGTAGAAAATGAGCTTCGCGAGCTCATGTATGGTAAATAAGTCATGGCTGATATAACACCTATGCTGGAAGCATCACGGCGGGCTTCACGCGAGATTGCCCTCAGGTCACCTGAGGAAATAAACTCTCTGCTGCTGATGCTTGCCGATGCTACAGAGGCGGCAATCCCCGACATACTCCGGGCAAACGAAAAAGACCTTGCCCGAATGTCGCTTGACAATCCTAAACGCGACAGGCTCCAGCTTACAGAATCACGCATAAGGGACATCGCTTCCGACATGCGTTCAGTAGCTTCGCTACCCTCCCCTCTTGGAATATCGCTGAGTAAAACCACACGGCCAAATGGCATGACTATCGAAAAAGTCACAGTGCCGTTTGGTGTCATCGGCATCATCTATGAAGCGAGACCCAATGTCACGTTTGACGTGTTTTCGCTATGTGTCAAAGCAGGCAGCGCATGTATCCTTAAAGGAGGCAGTGACGCGCAAGCTACCAACGAGTGTACAGTTGCGCTCTTGCAGCGTCTGCTCACAGAGAACGGATGGAATGAAAACTGCGTGACACTGCTCCCAAACAATCATGAGGCTACGACAGAGATGCTTCATGCCACAGGTTATGTCGACCTTATAATACCGCGCGGTTCTAAAAAACTCATAGAGTATGTGCGCGACAACGCACGCGTACCAGTAATTGAGACAGGCGCCGGAGTATGTCACACATATGTCCACACCTCGGCAAATCTTGATATCGCACGTGACATCGTATTTAATGCCAAGACACGACGCGTGAGCGTATGTAACGCGCTTGACACCCTCGTCATTGACGCGGCACTGCTCAGCCAGCTCCCTTACATATGCTCTCCGCTGTCAGGAAAGCATGTGGAGATATATGCTGATGAAGCTTCCTATTCGGTGCTTGACGGTATATACCCCTACCTGCACCGTGCCACAGAGGATGATTTCGGCAGGGAATGGCTTGATTATAAAATGTCGGTCAAAGCGGTTGACGGCCTAACTGAAGCCATAAAATTCATCGACAGCCACACATCACGCCACAGCGAGTGTATCGTAGCTGAAGACAAAACCGCCCAACAGGCATTTCTCAAGGAGATAGACGCCGCATGTGTCTATGTCAACGTGTCGACCGCGTTTACCGACGGAGGGCAGTTTGGATTCGGAGCCGAGATTGGCATCTCCACCCAGAAACTGCATGCCCGCGGACCTATGGCACTTCCGGAAATCACGACTTACAAATATATCGTGACAGGCAACGGACAGACCCGCAGCTAAACTATACTTACCGGATTCTGCGGCAAGCGTGACGAGAGAATACGCCACTGCTGCGGATAAAGATTATTGGCGCGCCGCCCGAGATTTTTCACAAATCCGAGCGGTGTGCCTTTATATGTAAGAAGCACATAACCGACAGGAGCGTCCTCAATTGTCACAGCCTCACGCCTCAGATATGCTATTGCCGTGTCATAACCGACCTCGCTGACAGCAAAGGCATCGCGATTCAACCCACGGCTCATGGCAAGCGACTGGGCAGGCAATATATCCTTACCCTTTATATGCCCCACCTCAATTCCGCGATGTATTACGTCAAGAGTCTTTTCTATACGCGCGACATCATGCGCCAGCGGAAACGCCACAATCCTGTCTCCTTCGACCATCCACCGGTATTTCTCAGGATTCAATACACGTGACTTACACTCGGAGGAAACCGCACCTTGCTTTACTGCTCCGGAAATCTTGCCGCCTGCCGCAGCACATCCCCCTTTTCTGATAACAGCCACAGTCAGTCCCTCTCCCTTCACCCTGCCGGGCAAAAAGTGATGACAACCGTCACGATATACTATCCCCCAATCAGCAGGAAAGGACAGCTCGACTATCTCCGCATCGTATTCGGAAAGAATCCACCTTACCATATCCTCATTCTCCTCGCGGTTGAACGTGCAGGTGGAATAAATAAAGATTCCTCCTCCGCGCAAAGCACCCCACAGATTATCGACAATCTCCTTCTGCCTGGACGCACACTCTGCGACAAGCGACGGCGACCACTGCGCGACAGCCTCGGGGTCCTTTCTGAACATTCCTTCACCCGAACATGGCACATCGGCTGCAATTACGTCAAATTCGCCATTTAGCTTGCGAAATTTACGCGTATCGCCCTTCGACACCATAATACCCTCATAACCCCACTTAACAAGATTCTCACGCAAAATTTCAGCGCGCAAAGGGACATACTCATTTGCCACCACAAGCGAACCCTCAGGAAGCGCGTCTATAGCGGCAGTCGTCTTGCCCCCCGGAGCAGCACAGGCATCAAGATACCTCACAGGGCGAGACTGATCCACGACATGACTTATTATGTAATCATAAACCATAGAGGAGGCATCCTGCACATAATATTTACCCTGATGCAATGCCGGGTCAAAAGTAAACGGGACACGCTCCGCAAGATACCGCCCCCTGTCACACCAGGGAACCGGCTCCCCGTCAGGAACAGAATCCACCTTTGCTTTATTAAATCTTACGCTTACTGTCGGCTCTCCTTCAAGAGCCTCTACAAGACCGTCAAAATCAGTTTTAAATCCGGCAGGTAACATAATGATGTATTAGGGGTATGGGTAAAAAAAAGAGGCTGCAAGGGTTGCTTGCAGCCTCGAAGGGGGC